>ENA-OQHD01000131-OQHD01000131.1-human-gut-metagenome-genome-assembly--contig:-NODE-131-length-32195-cov-5.895191_pt1 | contig 32195 bp, 38 predicted proteins | sample MGYA00242560_ERZ504711 | MGnify/ENA primary metagenome ERZ504711 (study PRJEB26092, sample SAMD00036198) | human gut metagenome | host: Homo sapiens | study: EMG produced TPA metagenomics assembly of...
TGCATTCAATACCGTTGCTTTACTGATATAGTACTCCTTTGCTAGAGCTTCCATTGATGTATAATCGTCCCTTTTAAAAGAAGCTCAACTGCCAGATGATATTTTTCTAACTTCCGGAGATAAATAAGAATCCACGGTATCTCTTGCAACTTCTTTCAGATACCTTTTGGGCCTCATGGTTATCATATTCTATCCAGAGTCCCACCCCCTGCTGACTGTTAATTCTACAGGAATGATTTTTCCAATTCTTCATTAATCTTTTTAATGTCAGCTTTTAATAGTTCTAGAACTAACCTTTAATGAAGTAGCAATCTGTGTGGTTGTCAATTTGTCCTCATGTTCCATGAGCAGCGTAACAAATTTTCTTCTCTCTAGCTAAAAGCATTTTCATCTCCCGCTTTCAATTTCTTGTATTCCTTGCTGCTTGAGCCTATTATACACAGCACTATGTCTATTCTACAAATCAGATATTTTCATCTAACTCCTATTAACTTAGTGAAAACATTGTGTAATTATGTCGTATTAAACAACTATACTCCTTGTTCTTTTGTGTATTTTGCTCAAGTAAAAGGTCTCTGTTTTCTTTTTTAACTTGAATTTTCTGTCTTTTCCTATTATATAGTGCTTTTATAAGAATACTTTACTTCACTATCATCTGTCCATCAGAAATTAGTTTCACTAACTTAGTGCAATTTCTCCATTATTCATTTTCTATTTTTATTCCTATAATGAAAACATATCAAAACTATTCATAACTGTTCTGTACTCTTTGTGTCAGACAGTTACACTAATCATTACTGCTTTAAGGAGGAAATTATAATGATTAATTTTGAATTTCATAACCCTACCAAAGTTATTTTTGGTAAAAACGTAGAAGCTGAAGCCGGAAAAGAAATCAAAAAGCTCGGTGGTCATAAAGTGCTCGTTCACTTTGGTGGAGATTATCTTCAGGCGAATGGTACTTTAGATCGGATTCATAAAGGCCTCACAGACGCTGGACTTGAATATGTAGATTTAGACGGAGTTGTTCCCAACCCAAGACTCAGTCTTGTAAAAAAAGGAATTGAACTCTGCAAAAAAGAAGGTGTAGACTTCATTCTCCCAATTGGTGGGGGGAAGTGCAATTGACTCTGCTAAGGGAATTGCCTACGGCCTTGCTAATGACTTTGAACTGGAAGATCTACTCATGGGAAAAGTAAAAACAGATAAAATTGCACCGATTGGCTGTATTTCTACAATTGCTGCAACAGGATCTGAAACGAGTAATTCTATGGTAATTACAATTGAAGAATACGAAGGTCAACAAAATCTGAAACGCTCTTATAACCATGATTGTGCACGCCCACTGTTTGCATGCATGAACCCAGAACTTACATATACACTTCCTGTTTACCAGACAGCAAGTGGTGCTTCTGATATTATGATGCACACAATGGAGCGTTACTTCACAAATACAAAGGATGTTGACCTGATCGACCGTATCGCAGAAGGACTTCTCGTTGCAGTCCGCGAGGCAGCACAGGTTGCTGTTAAGACTCCTGATGACTACGAGGCACGTGCTACACTGATGTGGGCTGGAAGTCTTTCACACAATGGTCTTACCGGTACAGGACGTCAGTCAGATTTTGCTTCTCATAAAATTGAGCATGAACTTGGCGGTATGTTTGATGTGGCTCACGGTGCAGGACTTTGTGCTGTATGGGGAAGTTGGGCTCGTTATGTTTATAAAACAAATCCTGCAAGATTTGCCCAGTTTGCCGTTCGTATCTTCGATGTACCAGAAAATTTCTATGATGTAGAAGCTACAGCGCTTAAAGGTATTGAAGCTTGGGAAGACTGGTGTCATAAAATTGGAATGCCAATCAATCTTCATGAATTAGGTATAGATCCTACAGATGATCAGATTAAAGAAATGGCTGAGAAATGCGTTGCTACTGGAGGCGGTACTGTCGGATTTTTTCCAACCATTAAATAAAGACGATATTATAAACATTTATAAAATGTCTAAATAATCAAATTACTGTCTTTTAATAAAAGTAACTCCGCATCAAATCTTATTGTAATAGAATATTTGTAACTGTCTAGAGCCAAGCAAAATTTCAAAAACAGGTATAAAATGCTTGCATTTTTAAGACTGTTTTTGAAATTTTATTTGGAAGTTGGCTCTGAACAGTTACGTGAATTTTAAAATTAATACGGAAAGAGGATAAAAATGGAGCTGAGTATACTTTTAATGGAACAGATTGCGAAACTATTTCTTATGATTTTTATGGGCTATGCCGTGGTAAAACTTGGATTATTAACAGATGAAGACAGCAAAGTATTATCTACACTTGTACTGTATCTGATTGTACCCTCGGTAATTTTAAATGCTTTTCAGGTAGACTACACGCAGGAAAAAGTAAATGGGCTAAAACTTGCTGGTATTGCCTCCTTACTACTTTTGATTATTTTACTTTTGATTGTAAATCTGATTGGGAAATTATTGAATTTGAATGAAGTAGAAATACTGTCTATTTATTATTCCAATTCAGGAAATCTGATTGTACCGATTGTAACATTTATGCTTGGTGAAAAATGGGTATTCTATGCCTGTGTATTTATGGGACTTCAAACCTTTTTTTTCCTGGACACATTGCAAAAATTGTACTCAGCCACGAGAAAGGATTCAATCCAAAAAAAATTTTTTTGCCAACATTAATATTATTACCATAATAATTGCAATTACTTTGTTTTTTCGCAAAAAGTACGTCTGCCAGAAATTATTACAGGAACACTTGGCTCAGTAGGTGCCATGATTGGACCAATGAGTATGTTTGTAACCGGAATGTTAATTGGCGGAATGGAGCTAAAAAAAAGTATTAACGGACAAAAGAACGTATTTTATTTCGTTCATGCGCTTAATTACAATCCCGCTTATTGCATTACTTATTCTAAAGATAAGTGGTCTCAAAGGATGGAATAAAGACGGAGAACAAATTCTTTTGATTGTATTTATGGCTGTGATTTCTCCAGTAGCTTCCACCGTTACGCAAATGTGTCAAGTATATGACAATGATTCCAGATATGCCAGTGCAATCAACGTACTAACAACAATTGGAGCCATTGTAACAATGCCCTTAATGGTGTTTATGTATCAGATAATTATATAAAAATAGAATTTTCTCATAATTAAGGCAAGCCGTTGTAACAACGGCTTGCCTTAATGTAATTACAATAATTTTTCTTTTACGCCTCAGAGAAAAATTTCTCCTTCACCTCATCCACCGGCATCTCTTTCCCTGTGAACAGTTCAAAAGCAGCGGCCCCCTGCCACAGAAGCATTCCGATTCCACCGATTGCGGCACGGCATCCTGCTTCTTTCACCTTCTTTACAAGCAATGTCTCCAACAGATTATACACAACATCCGCAACTGCAAGCTCCGGACGAAGCCGTTCTTCCGGCTCCGGAATTACATTTTCAAGCAGTGCCATACCTGCACGTGTTGCATTTACAAGAATATTGCTCTCGCTAACAACCTCTGCAAACTTCTCTTTATTATCAAGATCCTCAATAAACACTGTTCCGATGATTACCATCTTCTGACCTTCCACTCCATGTTCTTTTAGGTTGAGAATAAATCCGACTCCATCAGTGATATGTCCTGTCATGTTGCATCTATTCCAAGCTTTCAAAGCTATAATTCTGCATGGCCGGAGAACCTGAATGTTCTACCGAAGAACCGATAAGTGCGTATAATCTTATGTGTCCATTAATTCTTCTTTTCATTCGTAAGCTCCTCCATATTAAATATCAGCAGAAATTTTTCAATCATTTTTGCATTTCTGCCACGAAATGTAGCTACAATATATCATCATCGCTTCAAAGCTTCTATGATTTAAAGTGTGAAATTATCATTTAATTCTAATCAATCAGATCATTCTGAAATCTCGACAAATGCTCATACGGCAAGATCAGTCTTCCTCGAAACAATCCACACCCGTCATTGATCAAACTGTTATTCATCGCTGCAAACATATTTACATCCAGCTTCGCCAGATCCAATCCCAACAGCTTCATTCCGCGCTCATACGCCTCATCAAAATAAATGCACTCACCTCTTGGAATCGCATTTCTTCTGGCGCGCTCTTTCTCTTGATTTTTTCTCATATCCCAGATGGTTTGCCGGCCCAATCTCTGCAATATCATCCATTTGCTTTGTACGGATCTGAACCTCTATATAACTTCTTGAACAGTTATCATAAAATGTAATGTGCAGTGACTGGTATTCATCCGGCTGGCTGTCTGAAATATAATCTCTGTAATATGGTCTGACATTGTCATCCATGAGTGGGGAATGACTTTCCATCACACCATTTGCCAACTCTGCCGTAAACCCTCTCTCCTCAAGAAAACCCGGCAGTACATTCGCTATCCCGTACAAACACTCCAGTTCTGCGATCTGACGCTCTTCTTCATTTTCATAATGACATTTTGGCATAGAAATCACGATCCGGTATGCGATCAGATCACGAAAACAGCTAAGACTGCTCTTTAACTCTGCCGTTGTCGGATACTTTCCATATTCTTCATAATAATCTGAAATATACTTGACAATATAACCATTAAATTTCTCTTCCGCACGGATCAAAGACTTGATTCTTCCTTTTACTGTAAATGCAAGATATGGATATTCTTTTGTCATATATTTATAAAATTCCCGTATCTGCTGTGACTGAGTCGTAAGGAATTCATTATGTTCCAGAAGTTCTCTGATCTGAATCAAGAAATTACAATGTATCAGGTCAATTTCATTTTTGTTTTTCGCGCATCTTCTCTTAAATCTGTAATATAATTCTGCAACACTCTGAAAATAGTATCGCCGGAGTACAGGTAATCATTTAAAGTTATCATAAGTTCTCCCTCCACGGAACTGTATATCTATACTTTTTCATTGCTTATCTCTTGTCCGACCGCCAAATACGGAAGCAGACTGTAGTTCTATTATAACAATCTGCGACTATAATCGCCAGTCATGAAGCTTCAAATGATAATTTTTCTTCAATTTTTAGACAAATTAGTAACTGTTCAGAGCCAACCTCCAAAATGCTACGCATTTACACCTATTTTATGAAATTTTGCTTGGCTCTGAACAGTTAGACAAATTATATAAATTTTGTCTAAAAACCTTGAAATTTTTTATAAACAATCCTATAATATAAGTAGGTTGAAAAAACGCTAACATTTAAATCTTCTGGAGGTGTTTGTATGATTAGTTTTATTATTTGTTTAGCGTTACTTATTGGCGGATATTTTGTTTATGGAAAGGTGGTTGAGAACACATTCGCACCTGACGACAGAGAAACTCCTGCTGTCAGAATCAATGACGGAGTAGATTATGTCGTTATGCCGCAATGGAAGTTATTCCTTGTGCAATTACTTAACATTGCCGGTCTTGGACCTATTTTTGGTGCCATGCAGGGTGCTTTATGGGACCGGTCGTATTCCTTTGGATTACATTCGGTACAATTTTTGCCGGAGGTGTGCATGATTATTTCTCCGGTATGCTTTCTGAACGAAATGACGGAGCATCGATTTCTGAGGTATGTGGAATCTATCTTGGAAATGTTATGAAAAATGTTATGCGTGTATTCAGTGTAGTACTTCTTGTCATGGTTGGTACTGTATTTGCAGTAGGTCCTGCCGGCTTGATCGTCACTTTGCTTGGGAACAAAGGTATCACCGGACTTCTTGCAAATCCTGAATTCTGGCTTTGGATTATTTTGTTATATTATTTTATCGCGACCTTTATTTCTATTGATAAGATTATCGGACGCATCTACCCGATTTTTGGTATCTGTCTGATCATCATGGCTCTTGGTGTTATCATCGGTATCTTCACAAATCCGAATTATACAATTCCGGAAATCTGGAGTCACTTTACAAATATGCATCCTGACGGAAAACCAATCTGGAGCTTCATGTTTATCACTGTAGCATGTGGAGCTATTTCTGGTTTCCATTCTACACAGTCCCCTCTGATGGCTCGTTGTATGAAATCTGAGAAACAGGGACATTTCGTATTCTACGGCGCAATGGTAGCAGAAGGTGTGATTGCACTGATCTGGGCAGCCGCAGGATGTGCACTTTACAAAGTAACAGGTGGTCTCAACACAGGTTTAAGCGAAGTTCTTGCTAACGGTCAGTCAGCCGCTATCTACGATGTGTGTATTAAGACAATGGGAGGCATCGGTGTAGCATTGGCAATGATCGGTGTTATCGTATGTCCGATCACTTCCGGAGATACTGCATTCAGAAGTGCCCGTCTTGTACTTGCAGACTGGTTCAAGATTGATCAGAATAAATTGCAGAAACGATTGATTCTCTGTGTACCGCTTCTGGCAGTCGGTGCTTTTGTAGGACATCTTGATTATGCCATTGTATGGAGATATTTCAGTTGGACAAACCAGACTTTAGCAATGATCGTTTTATGGACAGCAAGTATGTATCTGTTCCGCGAGAAGAAGAATTACTGGATTACAGCAGTTCCTGCAACATTTATGAGTGCCGTTTCCATGACCTATTTCTTCTGTGCAGATGAATGTCTGGGATTCTCTACAGCAGTTGCTTATCCTGTAGGAATTATCCTGGCAGCATTGTTCCTTGGAATCTTTATCTGGGCAACAAGAAAACCTGCGAAAAAACAGGCTTAAGATTATAGAACTGTGAAAAGCAGACAGACATCCGGTTTTTCACAGTTCTTTTAAAATATGCAAATGAAATGAGATGATATTATGTTTAAACCACAACGACTTGGAACTGTAACACTCCCGGATGATGAATTGACAGCTGACAAAAAAATCTTGCAGAAAAATAGGACCTTGCGGTGTTGGAAAAAAATGCAATCTATTTAAACAGTTTTTATTTTGACAGACGTTATTACATACCCATTTCTTCCGTAGAAAGAATCTTCAAAAGAATTGCTATGAGCAAAGGTGGTTTTACAGGAAAAGGAGCATTTGGAACGTTATCCTATCTCGTAGTTGTATATGAAAATGGAAAAGAAAAACAATGTAACTTTAAACATGAAGAAGATGTGGATCGCCTTTTGGCTTATATTGAAGAAAGATTTCCTCAGATTCCGCTGCACAGCATAGAAGCCGAGCGAAAACTGGAAGAAAAGAGAAAATGGCTGGAAGAAAAGCAGCGCGAGCGCATTCTTCCGGAAGAAATCAAAAAGCGGCTTACCAAGCTTGAACGCGCAGAAAATTTCTTAAAAAGCAATCCGATTACTACATGGATCTGAGCCTGTCGGCGAAGAAAAAAGAGAACCTATGACAGAAGCAATCCCGCTTACAAATGGGTCGCTCTTGCTGTTGTAATATTGGGCATCGGAGCATTCCTTTATGGAATCTACTCCCTTCTGACTCATGCCGGATTCGGTATGTATTTCCTGTTATTTGGATTGGCAGCAATTTTTCTGTTCGCCGGAGCAAATGTATTGCCGACTTCTAAAAACAATAAAAAATATATCGAAAACCAACTGGAACGATCCATTCAGCAAATGGAAACATACATCCAGAAATATCCTGACTTTCCGGTTCCAGCACATTACGCACATCCGGTCGTATTAAAGAGAATGCAGGATATCATGAAGGATGGTCGTGCACAAACGATTCCTGAAGCGCTCACGGTTTTAAAAGATGATTTGAAAGCTCTGAATTCTAATGTAACAGTTGAAAAAGAAGAGTATGATGAAATCGTTGCAATCAAGCCAATGTTTCTGGTAATGGATTATAAATAGTTTTTCACCTGATTTTTGCCCTCTCAAAAAGAATAGCAGCTGTTCTCACAACACACTTGTTAGACAGCTGCTATTCTTTTCCACATTCCTCTCATTTTATAAGAAAGTTATTCACATTTTACTCTTTAATTGTTCCCTTTTTACATTTTCCTGGATAATCTGATCTACAACTTCAAATATTTTTTCCGATCCAAGTCTCGTCTTCCTCTGACGACCATAAACCTGATCTGCACATACTCCATGCTCTTTCCAATCATTTCCACCATTGCTGTTATTCAGCATCAGCGGCTGTAGATTATCCATTGCATGTGCGAACTTAGATTCCGCTGTTTCAAATGCCTCGAACTCATCAAAAAGAGAAATCAGCTCTTGTTTCTGATCTTCCGGCAAAATTGGAAAAAATCCTCTCTTTCGCTGCATCCTCTCTTGCCTTCTGCGTCTTCAATCCTTCTGTATCATATGCATAAGTATCGCCTGCATCAATCTCTACAATATCATGGATCAGACACATCAGCATTACCTTTGCAATATCTACCGATTCGTTTGAATGCTCTCTGAAAAGATATGCCATGATTGCCATATGCCATGCATGTTCTGCATCGTTTTCCCGTCTGCCATGCTTTGAGAGATGTGTCTGTCTCAGAATATTTTTTTCCCTTATCTATTTCCAATGCAAAATCAAGCTGTCGTTTCAATCTTTCATCCATTTTTCTCTGTCTCCTTGTTCTAAACTTCATTACCTTAAGATGAAAATTAATTTGCTTTTCGTATTATTTTCATTCTCAGTTTTTATTTCAGTTCATCCAGGATAGATGCTCCGATCGTTCCCTCCGGCATCTTTACGTCGAAATTATCTGCAATTGTTGCACCGATCACTGCAAATGTATCTGAATCCGGCAGTTTTCCGTATCCTTCCATAGATGGAGAATAAGCGAAAAACGGAACCATTTCTCTTGTATGATCTGTTCCTGTGTGTGTCGGATCATTTCCATGATCAGCAGTGATGATCAAGAGATCATCTTCTTTTAATTCTCCGAGGAATTCTCCCAATTTCACATCAAATTTCTCAAGTTCTTCTGCGTATCCTTTCACATTTCTGCGATGTCCCCACAATGCATCAAAATCCACAAGATTTACAAAGCACAAGCCTTTGAAATCTCTTTTTGAAATTTCGATTGTCTGCTCCATTCCATGAACGGAACTTTTGGACTTATTTGATTCTGTCAGACCTTCTCCGTCAAAAATATCAAAAATCTTACCGACTGAGATCACATCATATCCTGCATCTTTGAGTGCATTAAGTGCTGTTCTTCCGTATGGTTTCAGCGCATAATCATGTCTGTTACTTGTACGCTTGAACTCACCTTTTTTCTTTCCAACATAAGGTCTTGCAATAACACGTCCGACTTTCCACTCATCTTTCATCGTAATATCACGTGCGATCTCACAGCAGCGGTAAAGTTCATCAAGTCCGAATGTCTCCTCATTTCCACAGATCTGCAATACAGAATCTGCAGATGTATAGACGATCATATGACCTGTTGCAATCTCTTCTTCTGCAAGTTCATCAAGAATCTCCGTGCCACTGGCACTCTTGTTTCCGATTACCTTATGTCCTGTTCTCTTTTCCAGTTCGTCAATCAATTCCTTCGGAAATCCCGTCTCTGTAAATGTCTTAAATGGCTTCGTGATATGAAGTCCCATCATCTCCCAGTGTCCGGTCATCGTATCCTTTCCGGTACTTGCTTCTTTCAGGAAAGAATAGTATCCCATCGGTCTTTCTACCGGTGCCACCTGTTTCAGTGGATGCAAATTGGCGATTCCAAGTTTCTGAAGATTCGGAATATGAAATTCATCCACAGACTCAGAAATATGTCCCATTGTATCTGTTCCTGCATCTCCATAATCTGCAGCATCCGGCATTGCTCCTGCACCGAAGGAATCAATTACAATTGTAAAAATTCGATTATATTTTTTCATAAAGTCACGCTCCATTACATGTTTACAACAACTTTTGTAACAAGTTCCTTAAATGATTTTGCCACACGATCTGCTGTCTCCTGTACTTCTTTATGATTCAGTTCCACTTTTGAGATTCCTGCTGCCATATTTGTAATACAGGAAATCCCACAAATCTCCATTCCCATATGACGTGCTGCCATAGCCTCACATGCGGTACTCATTCCGACTGCATCTCCGCCCCAGCTCTGTGCGAGTCTTATCTCTGCCGGTGTCTCATAGTTCGGTCCTGTAAACTGAACGTAAACACCTTCCTGAATCTCAACGCCACACTCCGCTGCACACTTGCGGATCACATCCTGAAGACGCTTGCTATACACTTCGCTCATATCCGGGAATCTTGTTCCAAGTTCCTCAATATTCGGTCCGATCAATGGGCTTGGAACTCCTGTTGTAATATGATCTGTGATCATCATGAAATCTCCGGCTTTATAAGATGGATTACATCCACCTGCCGCATTTGTAAGAAGAATCTTCTTCGCCCCAAGCATTCCCATCAGACGTGTCGGAAGAACAACATCAGACATCTTATATCCCTCATAATAATGAACACGTCCCTGCATGATCACAACCGGTGTATCCTCTACATAACCAAATACAAAGCGTCCTTTATGTCCCTTTACTGTAGAAACCGGAAATCCTTCAATCTCTGTATAATCGATGGTCTGCTCAATCTTGATCCCATCTGCGAAGTCTCCAAGTCCGGATCCGAGAATCAGTGCTACTTCTGGTTTAAAATCGATCTTCTTTCTTACACTTTCAAGACATGTAACTAATTTCTTATACACAATTTCCACACTCCTTTTCTTTGTTTTACTGAACTTGAAAACTGGTAACATTTCGTGTAAATACTTATGCGCCATAGGTTTCCCTCATTATCCGGTACAATTTATCTTTTACAGAATCTGTTGCAAAAGCTACATCTGCTGCATTCTTCATCAAAAGATAGATTTCATCATCTCGAATTCCGTATGTTTTCTGAATAAATTCCAGTTCCTTTGTCATGGTTGTATCACTGACTGTTCGATTGTCCGTATTGACCGTCACTTTTAAACCACCATTCAAAAACTCTCTGATCGGATATTCTTCCGGCCCTGCTACCGCTTTCGTCTGCAGATTACTGATCGGACACATCTCGATTCCAATTCCTTTTCCGGCAAGCTCTTTTATCAGCTCCTCATGTCCTCTCATTGCGATTCCATGACCGATCCTCCCTGCACCGGCTTCCACAGAATCTATAATATTCTGAGCACTTCCACATTCTCCTGCATGGATTGTAAATGGCATTCCTATCTTATGGGTATTTTGAAAGAGATTTTTAAACTCTGACATAGGATAGGAGGCTTCCGCACCTGCAAGATCTGCTGCACACACTCCTGATCCAAGATATTCTCTTGCTGTACGAATCATGCGCCAGTTCATCTCTTCACTGTGATGCCGCATTGCACACACGATCAGACCAAACTCGATTCCGAAATCTTTTTTTCCTCTCTCAAGACCTTTTAAAACTGCTTCGATCACTTTATTGCAATTCATGTCTTCTGTCTCTGAAAGAAGCGGTGCAAAGCGAATCTCAGAATAAATGACATTCTCCTGTTTCATGCTTCTGAGCACATCATATCCAGCTTCCTCAAGACCTTCTTCGTCTCTTAAACATTGTCCCGGCAGATCAAACTTTTCCAGATATTCTGCAAGACTTGTACAGTCATCTGACACACTCAGTTCTTCTTTTCCTATCGGTCTTCCAAGTCTCTTTTCCACAAATCCCTGACTCAGTGATCCGTCCAGATGACAGTGCAATTCCACCTTTGGCAATTTTATAATATCTTCCCTTGTCATTGTTAAATCCTCCTTCCTTTGTCAGCTTTTAATTCGTATATATTATACCAAATTTAATGGTCCAAACCCAAGAGGCATCAGCTCTTCTAAAGTATAAATTTCATATCGTTCTTTATCCACTGCAAGAATGATCTGAAATGTCTTCGGATTACAGAATTCCATCATGACCTGACGGCATACACCGCATGGTGCAGTGTACTCAGTCAGGTTTCCGTCTTTGCCACCGACAATGCAGATTGCCTGAAAGTCACGAACACCTTCGCTTACCGCCTTAAAAAATTGCCGTTCTCTCCGCACAGTTTGTCGGTGTGTAGGATGCATTTTCTATATTACATCCTGTATAGATCTTTCCGCTCTTTGTTAAAAGCGCTGCCCCAACTTTGAAATTCGAATAAGGTGTATAGGAAAACTTAAGCTGTTCAATTGCTGTATCAATCAGTTTTCCAATCATAACTTGTTCCATTACAACCTCCTCTTTTCTTTCATATGCTACTACCAGTTTTCTTATTTATTTTCCTGGTCTGCTTTGATCAATTTGCGAATTGCTTCAACGGCTACCTGGATTGCCATATCTGTATTATGAGCAACCGGATTCTCAAGACCAAGTTTCTCTCTTTCCTGATTTGCAACAACAAGAAAACAAGAACCTGCTCTTGCTCTTAATTTAGATGCACAGATAAACATTGCTGCTGATTCCATCTCAGATGCAAGGCATCCCATCATCTTCCATGCTTCCCATTTATTGATAAGTTCATATCCTACCGGCATTTTCTCTGGCTCATGCTGTCCGTAAAATGCGTCTTTAGACTGAACAACACCTGTATAATGTGTGAAGTTTTTCTCTTTTGCTGCTGCAACCAATGCATTTGTAACATCAAGATCTGCTACTGCAGGATACTCGATCGGTGCATATTCTTTGGATGTTCCTTCCATACGGATCGCACCAGTTGCGATTACAACATCACCACTCTTAATCTCCGTCTGCATTCCTCCGCATGTTCCGATTCTTACGAAAGTATCTGCTCCACATTTATACAGCTCTTCCATAGCGATTGATGCTGACGGACCACCGATACCTGTAGATGTAACGCTTACCTTTACTCCGTCCAGTGTTCCCGTGTATGTAATGTACTCTCTATTGTCTGCAACCAGAACCGAATCGTCAAAATACTGTGCAATCTTAACACAGCGCTTCGGATCTCCCGGCATGATCACATAACGTCCAACTTCTCCTTTTTGCTACCTGAATATGATATTGTCTGCTCGGATCTTCTGAATAATTTTTTCATAAATTTTTTCCACCTCTCTACCACTTCATATCTTATGCCATTGAGGGCACAGCTACCTTGAACAGTGACTGTAAAAATTCTTGACTTCTTTTAATATTACTTTACTCTAATATCTTATAAAACTCAAGCCACCTATTTATTGCATAAAATAAAACTCAACAAACTTTCAATAATTTCGTTCGAAAGTCCCTTTTATTAAAAAAGGGGGTAGTCTCCAAACAAGAAACTCGTTATAATAGGGGGCAGAAAATGGATGGAGGAATTCAAAATGAATAATGTAATTGAGATGAAACACCCACTGATTCAGCACAAAATCTCTAAATTAAGAGATAAAAACACAGGAACTGCTGAATTCCGTGCGCTGGTAGAAGAAATCGCTATGTTAATGGGATACGAGGCTTTAAAGGATCTTCCATTGGAAGATATTGAAGTCGAAACACCGATTGAAAAATGTATGACACCACAGATTGCAGGTAAGAACTTTGCTATTGTACCAATCTTACGTGCCGGTCTTGGAATGGTAAGCGGTCTTCAGGCTTTAGTCCCGACTGCAAAGATTGGTCATATCGGTCTGTATCGTGATGAGGAGACACATGAGCCACACGAATACTACTGCAAACTGCCAAACCCAATCTCTGAACGTCTGATCGTTGTTACAGATCCTATGCTTGCTACAGGTGGTTCTGCTGTTGCTGCTGTTGATTTTATCAAACAGCATGGCGGGAAGAAGATCAAATTCATGGCTATCATTGCTGCTCCGGAGGGCGTAGAACGTCTAATGGAAGCACATCCGGATATTCAGCTGTACGTAGGACATATTGACAGAGAACTGAACAAAGATGCCTACATCTGTCCGGGACTTGGGGATGCCGGTGACCGTATTTTCGGAACAAAATAAATAGATTTCGCAAAATTAAAAAGATATCGAAGCACACTTTCATTTTCTGTGTGCCTCGATATCTTTTTTTCTATCTTCTATTCATATAAGAAATCGACGACAACGTCTGTAGGTGCGCCGGACAGATATCTCTGCATGCCAGTGATTTCGAACATTGCTTCGCAAAATGTTCTTCATACTGTTTCTCCAATGCCCGCTTTCGATTCAGACTGGAAGAATGCAGAAGATACGCATTATTTGCAAACTCTGCGCCATAGAAATCATCTTTTGCCCCAAGATAACTCGGACATACTTCCAGACAAAGTCCACATTTCAGACACTTTGCTGCCGAATACTGATGATCATGCTCTTTCGGATCTGGATGTTTCCGAATTCCAAGGTACATCAGTGCTTCCTTCTGGCGTTCCCATATTACAGATCTGTCAACAATCAGATCTTCCACAACCGGAAATTTTGTAAGTGGTTCCAGCCTTAAAATCTCTGTATCATCTGTATTAATGAACACTCCACATGCCAATGCCGGATGCCCGTTGATCACCATTGCACAACCTCCGCACATTTTCTGCATACAACCACATTCCCAACGGATTTTTCTACATTGTTTTCCTTTGATATCTTCCAGCTGGTCACGTTCATTTAACTTCTCAAGAATCGCAGCTACTGTAATTCTTCCCTCTCCTCTGAAATGAAAAACTTGCCAATACGGCGCTGATCTTCGGTCATCCTGTCTTTTGATTCTTACTTTCATCTCACAGCGCCTCCCTTTTCTCCTGACTCCTGTTCAAATTAAATCCTGATTTTTTCGTCTTTAAACTCTGCAACGGAACATTTCATGAATTCTGATTTTTCACCTGGAAAATCTTTTCGGAAATGAGCTCCTCTTGATTCACGTCTTTCCACAGCACTCATAAGTGTCGCTTTTCCAAGAACAGCCATCGGATATAGTCTGTAATTTTCATAAACAGATACCATTGGATCAATCGGAAATGTCCTCAGCTCATTCAAGCTGGAATCCAATGCGTAAATACTATCCTGAAGAACTTCTCCATCACGGATCAAATCCATGCCATAACTCATGATCTTCATTAATTTACGCAGTGTTGCTGTCGCTGAATACTTGCCCCGATACTCTGACATCTGTTCCATACGATCAATTTTCTCCTGCTCATGCTCAATATAAGGAACAAACAATTCTTCGCACATCGGCTGACCCTGTCCCTCATGCACCGCATGCGCTGCTGTTCTTCCCGAATGAACTGCTGTCATCAATGAATTTCCACCAAGGCAATTTGCACCATGATATTTTGACGCAGCTTCTCCCACAGCATACAATCCTGCAATATTCGTCTGATGCATTCCGTCCACTTTAATACCACCCATAAAGAAATGGATTGCCGGCGTTACAGGGATCGATTCTTTTGCATTCTCCAGATAAACCTGTCCGGGACACATTGCAATTTCTCTTGCGACAAGATCTCTTGACATCAGATTGCCTTCCGTACCATACTTTTCTTCCATGAAATAAACACTGTGACTTCTATTCTTATAATAAAGTCTCCAACCTTCACTTCTGACAGATTCCGAGATTATAACTCTCTTATTTCCTCTCTGAACCGTGGTCGGATAATACTGGATAAATTCGAGATTTCTCAGCTGCACTCCCTGTAAAAAAAGCTTTCCTGTCACATAACCATCATTTAATTCAGATCCAGTGGTTTTTCCATATAGCTTGTTCATTCCACCGGTAGCACAGATTACTGCATCCGCATAAACCGGAATCAACATTTTGATTCTGGATTATAAAATAACGCTCCATAACACTTTTCATCCCGAATAAGAGCGGAATAAAAATACAATCCGATTTTCTTTTCTATTTACCTTTAATCTCATACTCCAGGCACTTCTGTGTCATTGCCGTAACAATCTGTTTTCCAGTGGAATCCCCTGCATAAACAGTCTTTTCTACTCTGTCCTCCGGAAGCTTTCACTTTCCATGTATCATCTTCATTTCGATCAAAAATGAACTCCCATCTCATCCAGCCATTTCAGATGTTCCGGTGCTTTCTCACAGAGATTTCTCACATCCTCCTCTTTTTCAAGAAAACACCCACTCTCCAGCGTATCATTCGCATGCCACACTACAGAATCCTCCTCCGCGGTATCAACTACTGCATTGATTCCTTCTGCTGCCATAACTGACTGTGTACGTTCTGACTGAACCGGTGATACAAGAATTACCTCATCATCAAGTTCTGCTGCTTCTATTGCAGCAGACATCCCTGCAATTCCATTTCCTATAATCAATACCTTCATTTGTCATCTTCTCTTTCCTAAAAATCTCACCTGTTCCTACAATCTTATCCGCGCAGCCACCGTAAGAACCATTAATAATCCACAGATGATCCATGTTACATAATCCACAAGCTTCTCCATCCTGTCGTTCCTCAACAAACCAAGCGTCAGCATAGAACGGCTGAACGATACACTCAGATGCAGAAATGCCGCGCCTGCAAAGAGAATCTCCGTCACTAATACAAGAAACTTTGCTCCACCAGAAAATGATGCTCCACTTATTATAAGATGAAGTACCCTCATGTGTGGATACAATAAAATCAGTATAACAATTCCACTGATTCTCTGCGTAATTAATCTCCAATTCTCTTTGCTGTATCTGTGAAAATTAAGTATTCCACGTCTTGGATAATAACTTACAATACAAAGAACTACATGAATCAAAACTGTCGCCACAATCCCTCCTGCGAGTATCTGACAATCAGAATAATCCTGTCTACCTGTCAACATAGGAATGGACATGGTAAGCATATGTCCAAGTAAGAATAACGTAAGCATCCAGGAACATACTGCGTTCCATTTCTTTATCATTAATCAGCACCCCTTCTGTATCTTATTCTCTCTACTTTTAATCTTCCACATAAACAGCGCGGGTACGCTCTCCATCTTCGATCAATTCTACCTTTGGAAAACTTTGTATATACTGCTTAAATTGTGAGTATCCATAATCCCGTACTTTAAAATCACCAAACTGAATACGAATTCGATTCCCCAGTGTTCCAAGAGAGATCCCCTGATCCCCTGTCATCTGGATCTGTCGGATAATATACTCTTCAAGCATATCTTTCTTACTCTTATCTTCATACAGAGTAACTGAAACTTTCGTTCCTTCCTGGATCAGCTTTAATTTCGGTAAAGTTTCAAGGAACTTGGATAACAAACTGTAACCATAACGTCGAACATCAAAGTCCGGATATACTTTGACCAGCCGGCTTCCAACTTCACCAAGCCCGGTTTCCCTGTCGTTATTCTGGTTTTCCGTAATGATCTTAACTACTATTTCTTCTATTTTTTCCTTTGATACCTTTTCAATCTTTTCTTTTGAACCTCTTCCATTCGACGATGATAATGAAGCACCGAAAATTTTCTTCTGTCCCCTTCCAAACACATGCGGATGATAAGACTTTCCTTCGCTCTCTTCCTTCTCTATCGTGTTGTCTTCCAGAAGCACCTCTAATACGGTGAAGATATCACAGGCTTTACGGAACGGAAGCGGTGTCTTGTCCTCGCCCATTCCGATTACCATCTTTCCACTTTCACGAAGCCGGCTTGCAAGCTTTGTAAAATCACTGTCACTTGATACCAGACAGAACCCCTCCAATTCACTTGTATAGAGCATGTCCATTGCATCAATGATCATGGCAGAATCTGTAGAATTCTTTCCCTGTGTATAACTGAACTGCTGAATCGGCGTAATAGAATTTTGAAGAAGTTCTTCCTTCCAGCTCGCACTGTTTGACTTTGTCCAGTCTCCGTAAATTCGTTTGTAAGTCACGTTTCCATATTTAGATAATTCATCCAGAATTGGCTTAATATATTTTGCAGATACATTATCCGCATCGATTAAGAGTGCGAAACGGTCTTCCATGTCTGATACTCCTCTCCTGCAAGATTCTTCCATGTAAATACACCGTTTTCATAAATCATATAACTGTGCTCGGATCCTTCTTTCGGAATCGAGACAGAACCTGGATTTAAGTACTGATATTTTCCACCGTTCATATCAAGGATTTCCTCACATGCCGGAATATGCGTATGTCCGTTCAACAGAATATCTCCGTCTTTCAGCATCGGAAGCTTATGTGGATTATACACATGTCCGTGTGTTGCAAATATTGTAACATCACTGTTCTTTTCTTCCGGATCTCCTGACAGATTCAGATAACAATAATCTGCCAGAATTGGGAACTCCAATACCATCTGATCCACTTCTGTATCACAATTTCCTCTCACACAAAGAAGTTCTTTCTTCATTGGATTAAGCATTGCGATCACTGCCTTCGGTGCATATCCTTCCGGCAGATCATTTCTCGGTCCATGATAAAGAATATCTCCTAATAATAATAATTTGTCTGCGCCTTCTCTTTTATAAGCCTCAATCATCTGTTCACAATAAAATGCTGATCCATGGATGTCAGATGCAATCATTAATTTCACTTTTCACGTCCTCCTGTCTTTCTAAATAGTTTCTTTATAATAAATGAAAAAAGCAGTGACTCTTTTCTTGAGACACCGCCTCTTATTATTTTGTGCCTGTGGATATTATAACACAGAATGAATCACAGAGAAAAATATTTTCCTATAATTTCAAAAGGCGCCGGACCCACACTCAGCACAGCTTTATGGAATTCTTTCTGGGATTGATTTCCAGATTTTATCCATTCCTTTTTCAACTCCAGAAATTTTACATATCCGATATAATATTTCAAATAATTTCCCGGCGATCCCAGAATCAGATTATAGATTTTATCAACCGTTTCGGCATCTTTAATTCCATATCTTGCATAAAATTCTACCGTATCCATTCTGCTCCATCCTTCGTAATGGATTCCCATATCTGCCAATGCATAAAGTGCAAGAATCACTGAACTGTTCTTCTGAAGAATTGCTGCCTGAGTCTTAGATAACGGCATCAGATAATAGCTGCACATCTCCGCATAAGTTGCCCAGCCTTCTACATATCCGCCAAAATTTAAAATACTCCTGACGGGATCAGGATCCGTGCTTTCAAAAAAGATTGTCTGGTACAGATGTCCCGGATACCCCTCATGCGCCAACGTTGTGAACAGTGTCAAATCATCTCGCATCTGTATTTGGTTTACATAGATTACATTTTCTTCTGTACAGTCAATTGCCGGTATCATATAAAATGCGGGACTTAAATGTTCCTGCATTTCCTCCGGTACATATTTTATCCGCAGAGAAGTTTTCGGAATCTCAGGAAATGCAGTCCCTATCCCTTTTTTTGAACTTTTCTAAAATTCTTTCTGCTTTCCCATTTTCCAATATTGCTGCTGCCTGCTTCGCTTCGTTGACTGCTTCTTCCATACCGGTAATATCTTCTGAAATTTGTCTGCGTGTTAGTTGCTCAAGCTCTTGAATCGTGTCTGTCACTCCTACACTCTGCTGTATATACCATTCGTAGTATTTTCTCCCTTCCGGAAAATAACACAATCCCTTTTCATTCGTTCCCTTCCCTTTCAATTCCTTAACCGCCTGTATCAAATCCTCATACGCCGGATAAACCTGCTCTTCCATCTGCCTGGCGTTCTGCTGAATATAATCACTCTTTTCTTTTTCAGACAGTTCCTGTAATTCACCAATTCTGGACACAAATGTCGAGTACAGATAATTTCCATTTCCCATTGCAAGAAATGCATTACATTGTTCTAACACCTGATCCGCCATTTCATCTGACAAAAACAATCCTTTGTCTGCTTTTTCTCTTTCAAATGCAATGATCTGTTGAAAATAATCCCTTGTCTCACTTAAAACATCCAGATACTCTTCCACATCTGTCCTGTCATAAAACTGATATTCAGATAATACAATTGGAATCTGCGTCTGTACTCCACTGACTGTATTCAACGGTTCTTCATAATACAGATAATCCGCTTCTTCTCTCAAATTTCTCAGATATTGCTTCAACAGATCGTATGTAATTCTATTTTTTACATTCAGTTTTTCATAAGAAAATGCATACAATGCCTGCTGTATATTCTCCGCTGCTGTCTTAATCTGAGTACTGTCTGTCTGTATCGTTCCATATGCTGTATCCGCTTTATCAATCCCATACGCTTCTGGCTCTTTTAATGTATAGTGCAGACTGATCTGGCTTGCATCCACCTCTTTGCAAAACAATTTTTCTGTAAACGATGTAAATCTTTCATTCTCCACCTCTTTACTGCTCTTTTTTTCCTTCTAAAAACTGTTGCTTCACAACCGTTTAAAAAGGAAAATTAGAACTGAAAAGAATACTGATACTACATACAATACTTACACACTGCTTCTTCCGCCTTTTCCAAAATTGAATCAACATAGCAGACTCCGACAGTTATTTCTCTAATTTTATGCATTGGCTTCCTTATTTATACATCGCTGAAATTTGTTTCCAAACAGTAATGCATCCCCTCTTTATTTGTGATAAAATACAACTATATAAGATACAGGAGGCGTTGTGTATGGCCAGCTTAATATTTGAACATTTGAAAAAAGTATATCCGAACGGATTCGTATCTGTAGATGATGTCAGCCTCTCGATCGAGGACGGTGAATTTGTTGTATTCCACGGACCAAGCGGCTGCGGAAAATCTACAATTTTACGTATGATTGGCGGCCTGGAAGATATTACTTCCGGAAAGATCTATCTTGATAATACCTTTTTAAATGACATTCTTCCACGCGACCGGAAGCTTGCCATGGCATTTCAGAATTACGCTCTCTATAAGCACATGAATGTCTATGATAATATGGCACTTGGACTGAAGCTTCGTGATCTTCCGCGTACAGTTATCAGTACCCGCGTAAAGACTGCTGCCGCTTTTCTTGGAATTTCAGACATTCTTACGAAAAAAATTCGTTCTATTTCTGATTCTGAGCGCCAGCGTGTTGCACTCGGTCGGGCTATTGTCTGCCACCCAAAAGTTCTGCTTGTAGATGAAGATTTTGCCCATCAGGATGATGATCTTCGGAAAGATATGATCCATGATATTCTCAAGATTAACAAAGAGCTTGGAATTACGGTTCTTTATGTCACAAATAACTACGAAGAAGCCGTTTCCCTGAATTCTCGTGTCATTTTTATGAAAGACGGAAAAGTAATTGAGGACAGCATTTAAGCTGTCCTCTCCTTTTTTACCCAGACAACTCTCAAAACATACTTCTTATGATTTTTGCTTCTCCAGGTAATTATAAATTTCTCGCTTCTGAACGCCGCGGTCTTTCGCGACCTTTTTCATTGCTTCTTTGCGATCGAGCCCCTGAGAAATATAATGCTCCATATGATCTTCGATGCTCATATCTTCCCAGCGCGCTTTTTCTTCCTGACGGATTTCTTCCCGGCTTCTCCCTGCAATTACAATCACGCACTCTCCCTTCGGATCATTCGCCTCATAATAAGCTACTGCACCTTCAAGTGTTGATTGAAATGCTGTCTCATGCCTTTTGGTCAGTTCTCTGCAAACCGTTACTTTTCGATCTCCCAGACGCTCTGAAAGAAGTTTCAAAGTCTTTACTAGACGATGCGGTGCTTCATACATTACGATTGTTCTTGTCTCAGCAGCCATCTCTTTTAAAACTTCTTCCCGCTCTTTCTTATCTGTCGGAAGAAATGCCTCAAATGCAAATCTTCTTGTCGGAAGTCCTGACATTGTAAGCGCTGTAACACATGCCGCCGGTCCCGGAACAGAAGTTACTCGAATCCCTGTTTCATAACACATTTTCACCAGTTCTTCTCCCGGATCAGAGATCCCAGGTGTACCTGCATCTGTAATTACCGCAATATCCAGTCCTTCTTCCAGCTTCTCCACCAGTTTACGACCTTTATCAAACTTGTTATATTCATGATAACTTGTCATTGGCGTCTGTATTTCGAAATGATTTAACAGCTTAATACTGTTTCTTGTATCTTCTGCTGCGATCAGATCTACCTCTTTCAATGTTCTGATCGCACGAAATGTCATATCTTCCAGATTTCCAATCGGTGTTGCTACCAAATATAATGTTCCTGCCATCTTCATCTCCCATGACTTTGTAACTGTTCAGTTACCTTTGTTTTTCAGAATTATTTCCGTTCTTCTGCAGTAAAGTCCCATCCTTCGTATACATAATGATTGGTGGCTCTATTGTCACTCTAGGTTTTGCCCCACGCATTCCTTCCACCAGAACCATTGTCGGTTCTTTATCTATATACGGATGAATAAACTGAATCCGTTTCGGTTCAATCTTATATTCATGCATCTTCGTCAAAATCTCTGTCAGCCGGAACGGTCTGTGGATCATATAAAATCTGCCTTTATCCTGAAGAAGCCGCATACTTTCTCTTAAAATATCATCTAGTGTACACAACACCTCATGACGTGCAATTGCCTTACTGTCATCTGGATTCCGAAGTCCATGATCCGCTAACATATAAGGCGGATTCGTTGTGATCACATCAAAAAAAGGCCGGCTTAAATCGTTCTGCCGCCTCTTTAATATCTCCGGTTACAATGCTAATTCTGTCTTCCAGATGGTTATGTGCAACACTGCGTCTTGCCATTTCTGCAGTCTCAGCCTGTATCTCAAGCCCTGTAAAATGCTTTCCTTTCGTCTTTCCTGCAAGTAGAACCGGGATGATTCCATTCCCGGTTCCCATATCAAGCACGGTCTCTCCCTGCTTTACTTTTGCAAAATCAGAGAGAAATACTGCATCCACTCCAAAACAGAATTTTGAAGGATTCTGGATCAATTCTAATCCTCCAAGCTGCAGATCGTCCAGACGTTCGCCTGGTCTCAGATTATTTGTCATCTAACTTCGAAGCTCCCTCTTTCTTCTCCATCCGCTCAAGTGCAGCAAGTTTCTTCTGCTCTTCTTTCGATACTTTCTGTTTCTTTCTTCTCGGACGGAATTTCAGATCATCCGCCTTATACTCGCGAATCTCTTTCTCGTCATTCTCCAGATTAACAATAACTTTCACAAGTCTGCGAAGTACACTCAAAGAATGTACTGTTCCGGTCAATCCATCACTTGTTGTCACATTATCTCCAACAGAAGGTAACTGACTGTTAAGCACTTCATAAGTCTCTTCCTCATTCGTCAGGCAACACATCAATCTTCCGCAGACCCCTGAAATCTTTGTCGGATTCAGGGACAGATTCTGTTCCTTTGCCATCTTGATTGATACCGCTGCAAACTCTGTCAGATATGTGCTGCAGCATAATGGACGTCCACAGATACCAATTCCTCCGCGAATCTTCGTCTCATCTCTGACCCCAATCTGACGAAGCTCGATTCTTGTTCTGAATACAGCTGCCAGATCCTTTACAAGTTCACGGAAATCAATACGTCCGTCCGCTGTAAAATAAAACAGGACTTTATTATTATCGAAAGTATATTCTGCTTCAATCAGTTTCATATCCAGTCCATGCTTGCGGATCTTCTCCTGACAAATCTTAAAAGCCTCTTTCTCTTTCTGACGATTCTTCTCTACCGTCTTCTCGTCCTGCTCTGTTGCAATACGAATCACAGACTTCAAAGGCTGAACCACTGAATCATCGTCCACCTCTTTTGGTGCACTGACAACACGTCCATACTCGATTCCCCGTGCTGTCTCCACGATTACGTGATCCCCCTGTTTGATTTCAAACTCTCCCGGGGAAAAGAAATAAATCTTTCCCGCTGTTCGGAATCTTACTCCTATTACTTTTGTCATGTATCTAATTCTCCTTTATTGTAAGCAAGAGCAGTTCCATTGTCAGTTCAAAATTAACATTTGCTTTCAGTCTGGCTTTCGCCTTTTCAATTGCGTCCAAAATATTCTCAATTCCTTCATAAGAGCTCTTACTTGCACGCGCCTTGATATATCTCAGCTGATCAGAAAATACTACTCTGTCTACATTCTTAGTTGCCTTATAAATTAATACATCTCTGTACCAGATTGCGATCATATCCAGATAGTCGTTAATCTCCATCTTATATGTCATACATTTTTTCACTGCATCCATCAGTTCTGAAACATTCATCTCATCAATATTTCTAAGTAAATGTACAACTTCTTCCTTAATCTCATTGAAATATTCTGACGTCGCAAGCATAATCGCTTTTCCCATATTTCCCTGGGCAAATGCTACACAGACATCTGCTTTATAATCAGGAATCTCCATCTGCTCCATCAGATATTTCTTTACAAGCTGATCTTTAATATTACGAAGTTTCATCATAACGCATCTGGAACGAATCGTTGGCAGTAAAGCCTCTGCATTCTCTGTCAGAAGCATGATCACCGCATATTCCGGTGGCTCCTCAATTGTCTTAAGCAATGCATTCTGTGCCTGGGCACTCATTAAGTCTGCCTCTGGAATAATATAAATCTTATACTTGCTGCTGTACGGCTTGATCACAATATCATTATTAACCTGTGTACGAATATCATCAACACTGATCGTATTCGGTTTCTCATGTGTCACCTTAATAATATCCGGCTGATTACCGTTCTGTGCCTGTTTACAGGACTGACATTTCCCACATGCCTCTCCGTCTTCCTCACGATTCTGGCACTGCAGGCTCATAGCAAAAAGATTCGCAAGAAGCCGCTTTCCAGATCCTCTTTCGCCATTCAGAATATATGCATGCGATACTGCATCAGCCTGAACTGCGCTCGAAATATACTTGATTATGTTTTTGTGCCCTACTACATCTTTAAAACTACTCATTTCTATCACCTGCCGTGTATCTTATTTCATCTTTAGCGGATAATATTCTCACAATTATCCACCTAACAATAGTATATTCATAATTTTAACATCATTTTCTTACAAAACTATGAACTACCATTTAAGTATATCATAAATTCACGTTTATTTCTCGCAAAATTTCTTCCATACAAGTTTCCTTATCAATATTTTGAAATCTCCGCTTGATTCCCGCCCTTTCCAGATTCTCCTCCGAGAAATCTTCTGCATCTGCAAGAAATCTTCTGCACAGTTCTGCATACTGCGGTTTCGTCTGTGCCCGTTCTCTTTCTAACGCCCTCGACAGTCTTAATCCATCTTCTACTTCTATATATAATGGAACCATAACATCATCACCAAAATATTCTTTCAATGCATAATATGACTCAATTGTTCCGATCACAAGATAATCATACTGCCACAATTCAATCTGTCCATCATCTGCTGTAAAATAAGTCCAGATTCCACACTTTGTATTGTAAGAACGAAACTCGATGATTTTCTCCTCGTCCATCATCTCATCAAATCGTTCCTGATCGACAAAGAAATATTCCACTCCGTCCTTCTCACCCTCACGCATTGGACGTGTTGTATATGGAACGATTGAATGAAATTTGGGCATCTTTTCTATCAATTCTTTGTAAATCGTATCCTTCCCGGAAGCACTTTTTCCCATAATATAAAATATTTTACCCATACTTTTTCTCCTGCTCTTAAACATGCATCTGGATTCGTATTCTCAACTTCCAGCCTGTCGGTTCTTTATTCTGGATTCCCCGCAACTAATAAACAATTCTCCTGGCTTAGCCCTTCAATGGAAAAACCCATCTCTTTATATTTTACCATCTTTTGCACAATAGTAGAAGTAATTCTCTCTCCAGGAACAATCATTGGGATTCCCGGTGGATAAAGATAGACATATTCCAATGAGATTCTTCCTGATGCCTCATTCCATTTCACACTCTCACCTTCCATTCTCCCTGCTTCAAAGGAAGAATATGCTTGTTCTAATGGAATCATTTCATAAGAAATATTTTTTGATAGTATGATCCTCATCATTCCCTGAAAGCTCTTCGCACAGAATATTTTTATCAATCTCCATCACTGCCTGAACCAATCTGTCCATTCCTTCTTGTGTATCTCCCGGTCCTGTCATAGCAATCACATAAGACCCGGAAGCCATCTCCATCTCCAAATGATAAGATCTCAGCATTTCCTGAAATCGTTTTCCATTCAAACTTCCCCATCTGTTTTTCTTAAGATTTTTTAACAGATAATACTATCTTTGACCAGTCATAATGTTCTGCCTCAATTAATTTTATATTCTTTAACTGCTTCAGTCTCTCTCTTGCTTGCTGCAAACACTCAACATAAGTGTCCATGATTTCTTCTCTGCACTCATCCATTGCCCGGACACACTCATCAATGGATGCCATTAAAAGTATAAGAAGGACTGCTGGATTGAAGCATATGCAAATAATTTCTTATCCTTTCACGATCAGCATATCTCCCATTTATATGAAGCAATGCTGTCTGAGTTAAAGACGGAAGTGTCTTATGGAGACTGTGAATCACCACATCAGCCCCCCGTGTATTCGCATTTTGCGGAAAATATGAATGAAATCCAAAATGTGCACCATGCGCTTCATCGACAATCAGGGGAATCTTATATTCATGCACGATTTCCGCAATTGCTTCAATATCCGACACAACTCCTTCATAAGTCGGTGAAACAATGACAACCGTCTGAATATCTTCATATTCTTCAAGCAACTTTTTTGACCTGGTCTACATGGATCTCACCATTAAGATCTGTCTCTTCCGAAAACCTCCGGATAAATATATACTGGGCGTAATTCATTTATATATACTGCATTGTATACCGATTTATGACAATTTCTTGCCATCAAGATTCTACCACCACGCTCCGTACATCCCATCACTGCACTCAAAAGTCCGACTGTACTCCCATTAACCAGATAATGCGTCTCTTCCGCATGAAATACTCTGGCTGCATTCTCCTGTAATTCTTTCAACAGTTCTTCTGCATGATGAAGATCATCAAATCCATCTATCTCCGTTATATCAATATTATATGGTAACCTGGCTCTCATGAGCTCCATGTTACGCTTATGTCCAGGCATATGAAATGCATAATAATCTGAATTTCCATATGCAGTTAATTTTTCATATAAATATTCCATAATAACCTCTTATTTGTAAAAAGAACCTATCTGAATAATGATAGATTCTCCTGATGCCATATTTTATTTATATAAAGTTAAAAGCAGTAATCATAATAGATTACTGCTTTCTTTCAGTGAGCGTGCGGGGATTCGAACCCCGGACAACTTGATTAAAAGTCAAGTGCTCTACCACCTGAGCTACACGCCCTTAAACACTCGCAGAAGTTATAATATCATAAGTCTTATATAAATGCAAGCACTTTTTTCAGATTTTAAATTTAATATTTAAATGCATCTCGCCACATCGCTACAGGCGATTCTAAATGGCGAGACACAATCTTATTTTCTCAAATCATAGAACTTTCCACTCAGATTTTTCACCTTTACATAAGAAACATGATCTATAAACATTCTCGAAGTGAATACCGTTTTCCCATGATCACAGAAAATTTCGATGCTAGAACGATCTACCATAACCCGGACAGTCTGTTTCTTCTCTAACTGTTTTGCATAACGGATCGTTCCAAACTTCTCCGCATACACTTCTGTCATATCACTTCTGTTCAGACAATATTCTTCCCCATCTGCACTGAAAGTCAAACTGTTACCGTCTTTATTTCCTATCTCTATAGAAAATGCACCTTCTGTATTTCCTTCAAGCTCAAAGGAACATTCTTCAATCTTTGTATACTCTGTAATACTTTTTTCATTTGCACGAAGTTGCTTTAGCTCTTCTACCGGCTGTTGGATCAACCTTTCTTCCTCGATCCGAATTTCTCTCGGGAGTGTTAACATGTGAGCCCAATTATTCTTATCTGTTGGATACTCGCTCTTTGAATTTCCAAGCCATCCAAATAAGATTCTTCGATGTTTTTCATCCTCATACGATTGAGGCGCATAGAAATCAAATCCCTTATCAAGTTCATACATTTCTGAAAAATGAAATTCTTTTCGTTCTGTATCCAATGGTTTTCCTATCATGTAAACTACGGAGAACACATTTTTATAATCATATTTATTCTCACTTGAAATTCCCATCGGAGAACAAAATCAGCACTCCTTTTTGATTCTCTTCATAATAATTTGGACATTCCAACATGTAACCTAACATTGCTTCCTGTCCATTCCGAAGTAATCTCACTCTTCCGGCGTACTCATATGAATCTGCCTGCTTACCTCTGTACAACATCAGAATTCCTTCATGTTCTTTACTTTCTGCTCCTGTCAGCATCCAGTATTCACTGTCCCTTTTCCAGACATATGGATCACGGTAATTCATTGTCGTCTGATCCGGATCCATTTCTACAATCTTTTTCCGGTCTGTCAGTTTCTCACCATCAAATCTGGCATAACAGGTACATGGGATCATCTCTTCATTTTCAATTCCTGTATAGAAAACATGTACTTTTTCTCCCTCTTTTAATGCCATACCTGTATAACACCCGTAAGAGTCTGATTCTGTATCCGGGTACATTGCCACACCATGATCTTCATAATAAATAAAATCTTTTGTTGTCAAATGATACCAGTGTTTCAACCCATGTACCGGTCCAGCCGGAAACCATTGGTAAAAAATATGGTGTATCCCATTAATCTCACACAGCCCATTCGGATCATTCATCAGACCGCATTTCGGTGCAATGTGCCATACCGGATAATACGGATCTTTCCTGGTTGTCTCCTGTATCCGTTGAAAATATTCAGCCGGCATATCCGTAATCCGAATATGCCGGTTCTGATGATTTGAAAAATCATACTGAAACATAAATTTACTCCTTTATACTGCTTCTGGATTCTTCTTCATAATCAGCCATGTGCCTGCAAATGCAACTCCTACAGAAAGCAGTAATACAATAATATACTCAATCATTCCTCCCTGAAGGTAAAGCAGCATACCAGGGATCATAGACGCTCCGGTTCCCTTTGCACACAAACCAACGATTGCTGCGAATCCACCACCTACAGCACCTCCAAGACATCCCATGAAGAATGGCTTAAGTCTTGGGAATGTAAGACCATACATAACAGGTTCGGAAATTCCGAATAATGCCGGGATCAGGGCTGGAATCATATTAGCTCTCTTCTGCTTATTCTTCTGCATCATGACAATTGCAAGTCCTGCTCCAAGCTGTCCTGCGATTGCTGCAGATCCCATTGGGTTAATATAATCTACACCAGTCTCTGTAAAAATACTTACAATAATCGGTGTTACTGTATGATGCATACCTACAGAACAGAGAATCTGAATCAGTCCTCCATAAGCGATTCCTCCAATTCCAAATGGAAGTTTCAGCATCATAAGGATCAGATCTGTCATTCCTTTTTCAATTCCTGAAAGAACCGGTCCTACAACAAAGAGTCCTGCCAAAAGTGAAACAAGTAAAGTAAGGAATGGTACAAGCAGCATGTCTAAGATATCCGGAATCACCTGATGTAACTTCTTCTCCAGTTTTGCTGCAAAGAATCCCATGAATAATGCAGGAATTACAGAACTCTGATAACCTGTAATATTTAAATGCAACGGTCCAAAGACAAAACTTAACGGATCAGTAACTCCGTTTACCACATCCCATTTATTCGGAAGAGTTGGTGATACAAGCATCAGTCCAAGTACAATACCAAGGATTGGTGAACCACCGAACTTCTTGCATGCAGACCATGCAACTAATACTGGGATAAATGTGTATGCTGTATCTGTTAATACAGAAAATACTGTATCAAAAGATGGTGATAACTCAATTCCAAATCCATTTACAAGAAGACTTCTTACTCCCATCAGAATACCTGTTGCAAGAAGTACCGGAATGATAGGAATAAAAATATCAGAAATCATCTTTGTTGCACTCTGGAAAGATAATTTTTCCTTCTCCTCATTTTCTGTTACTTCAGCATCTCCAGCTGTCACTCCTGCCATTTTCTGAAACTCAGCACAAACTTTATTCACAAATCCAGTTCCAAGAATCACCTGATGCTGGCCACTCTTTGAGAAATAACCTGCTACTCCCTGAATCTCTTTCATCCCCTCTTCATCAATAACAGATGCATCCTTTACTTCCACGCGAAGCCTGGTTGCACAATGTGTCGCACCGATTACATTTTCTTTTCCGCCAAATGCTTTCAGAATTTCCTGCGCTGTCTTTACAGGATCTTTTTTCATCTCTCATTACCTCCTATTTGTGCTATTATAACATATATCGTTTTTATCAAATCGATTCGATATGTTTGTTTTTTATAGTGGCCTTGGAATATTTCCTATCGGCCACTGTTATTTCTGTTTATCGAATCGTTTCGATATCTGTTGATTATAATAAATCATTACCATTTTGCTGTCAATGAATTTAATCAATTCTTTTTGTTTTCTGTATTTTTCAACAAATTAAAGTCGTGATATTTGGTAAAAAGTAACATGTAATTTAACATGTTTCACCACTTTGGACTGTCACGCCAAAAATAGCTTCAACTTCTTCAATTTTTTTCCCTTCAATTTGCGAGATGATCATGGACACTAATTTTTGAGCCATTTCTTCAATTGGCTGAACAATCGCAGTCAGAATTTCTGGTCCGATTTTTGTAATATACGTTCCATCAATCGCAACTATGCTGAGATCCTCTGGAACTTTTCTTCCTCGTAACTGCGCTTCTCTCATACAGGCAGCTGCAGCCATATCAACACCAAGAATTCCATCCATATCATTACATGTCTCAAATGCACGAGCTGCAGCATCCTGATACTTTTCAGTAGTAAATGTATTATATCCCACAGAAATATCTAAAACTTCACAACCTTTCTTCTGAAGTATTTCGCGGAATACCTTCTCCTTTTCATCCTCATAGTTCTTAATCGTATGAGAACTTACAAGCTGTATGACTTTCTTTCTGTTCTTCTCCAGAAAAAGGCGACGCTGCTTTCTCTGCAACCTGTCTCTTGTCTACATGAACAGTCGGAATATAATCTGCCAAATAACAATCAATTGTTACGATTGGTCTGTCAATCTTAAGATATCTTTCCTTCTTCAGTGAATGAGCTCCCATAATCACGCCATCCATAGTTCTACGATCCAACATCTGAAGGTAAGCTTCTTCTACATCTTCACGCCCAGCTGTTCCACAAACCAGTGCCTTATACCCTCTGGAATACAGTTCTTTCTCTGCGTATTTAATAAACGTACTGAAAAAAGGGATGTGCGATATCTGGAACAATAATTCCTACAATTCCTGACTTTTTGCATCTTCAGATTACGGCCAAGCTCGCTTGGAATATAATTTAATTCCTTCATTGCTTTTTCAACTTTTTTTCCTGGTTTCGTCAGATACATATCCTTTATTATTACACACAAGTGAAACAGTGCTTCTTGATACTCCAGCTAATTTTGCTACATCTCCAATGCTTGCCAAATCAATCTCTCCCTATCATCAAATCATAAATCTACAGTTACTCTTCTGCATTAGAGTTCTTTCTCTAATAATAAAATATAGAAAAAAGACTGCGGTATACGCAGTCTTTCCGTTTACATAAAATAAAAATGCCCAGAACCGGAATCGAACCAGTGACACGAGGATTTTCAGTCCTCTGCTCTACCAACTGAGCTATCTGGGCATAGACTATAAAAGTCTGAGTTGCGGGAGCAGGATTTGAACCTGCGACCTTCGGGTTATGAGCCCGACGAGCTTCCAGACTGCTCCATCCCGCGATATTAAATTAATTTCTCAAAAGAGAAAAGCCGATGATCGGACTCGAACCGATAACCTGCTGATTACAAATCAGCTGCTCTGCCAATTGAGCCACATCGGCTTATAACCTTTCGGTTAATGGATGGAGGTGGATTCGAACCACCGAAGCAATTTGCAGCAGATTTACAGTCTGTCCCCTTTGGCCACTCGGGAATCCATCCATGTTAAGTGGGACCTACAGGGCTCGAACCTGTGACCCTCTGCTTGTAAGGCAGATGCTCTCCCAGCTGAGCTAAGATCCCACATAACGACCCAGAAGAGACTCGAACTCTCGACCTCCGCCGTGACAGGGCGGCGCTCTAACCAACTGAGCCACTGGGCCATTCTTCAATTTTTAGAAAGCTATGTACCTTCAAAACTACATACAGTCAAAACCAACATCATCATCCAAACCTATCACTGCTTTGGTTATGCCCTCGACCTATTAGTAACAGTCAGCTCCATGTGTTACCACACTTCCACCTCTGTCCTATCTACCTCGTCGTCTTCAAGGGGTCTTACTAACTTGACGTTATGAGATATCTCATCTTGAGGGGGGCTTCACGCTTAGGATGCCTTCAGCGTTTATCCCTTCCCGGCTTGGCTACTCTGCTATGCCTTTGGTAAGACAACAGATACACCAGCGGCCAGTCCATCCCGGTCCTCTCGTACTAAGGACAGCTCCTCT
>ENA-OQHD01000133-OQHD01000133.1-human-gut-metagenome-genome-assembly--contig:-NODE-133-length-31981-cov-4.475482_pt1 | contig 31981 bp, 50 predicted proteins | sample MGYA00242560_ERZ504711 | MGnify/ENA primary metagenome ERZ504711 (study PRJEB26092, sample SAMD00036198) | human gut metagenome | host: Homo sapiens | study: EMG produced TPA metagenomics assembly of...
AAAAAAATAGCACAGATAAGGAAATGATGTAATGGAAGAACAAAGGAAAAACAGTTACGATCCGAACGAAGATATCGTGGACCGTATGTGGAAGAGGTCTAAAAAACAGCATCAATCTGGTCATCGTCGTATGCAATATTCTGGTATTCCTTGCAGTCACACTGACCGGAGGGACAGAGAGCTCCAGACATATGATGGACTGCGGTGCGGCGTATGCGCCGCTGATTGAGAGCGGAGAATACTATCGCCTGTTTACGAGTATGTTTCTTCACTTTGGCATCCAGCATCTGATCAACAACATGCTGCTTCTTTTGTTCCTTGGGGATTACCTGGAACGCGCAGTTGGAAAGATCCGTTATCTGGTCATCTATCTGGGCGGCGGACTCGTCGGAAATCTGTGCTCGTATCTGCATGAACTGTCCCTGATGAAAACAGGGGAAGCACCGGCAGTTTCCGCCGGCGCTTCGGGAGCGATTTTTTCTGCAGTCGGAGCGATGCTTGTTCTTCTGGCATTTCGGAAAGGAAGGCTGGAGGATCTCACCTTCCGGCGGATGGCCGTCATGGCTGTCCTTTCGCTGCTGGTCGGATTCCAGTCTTCAAATGTGGACAACTTCGCACACATCGGCGGTTTTCTGGCAGGTGCAGTCCTGATGGCGGTTCTCTATCCGGGAATGGCAAGGATCAGGAAAAGGGGAAAACGACCGTAAAGGTGCTTCCTTCCCCGGGAACGGAAGAAACGGAAATCGTGCCGTCGTGTGCGGTTACAATTTCCTTGCAGATGGCAAGTCCAAGGCCGGTTCCGTTTTTCTTATGTGTGACAAAAAGGTCAAAGAGAGTCGGCAGATCCTCGGCGGGGATTCCGCAGCCAGTGTCCTGCACACGGATGGTCAGAAAGTCACCGTCGAAACAGAGAGAGATTTTGATCGTTCCGCCGGAAGGCATTGCTTCCGCCGCATTTCGGATCAGGTTCAGAAAAAGCTGACGAAATTGCGTGGTATCAAGGGCAAAGCGCGGAATGGCAGATTCCTTGACAAGTTCAATGGAAACCTGTTGTTTTTCGAGGAGAACGCCGGTATCGGCACAGAGATTCTGGAGCAGAAGATAAGGATTCACGTAAGCGCGTACCGCCCGATATGAATGATTATAGCAGGAGAGCTCATCGAGCAGGGAGTTCAGAAAAGCCATATTTTCCTGGATTTTCTGAAAATAGAGATCGTTGGAAAGCTCCGGATGTGCTAAAAGAAGAAGCTGATGAAAGCTGTGGATAACCGCAACAGGATTTCGAACCTCATGTGAAATCCGGGAAATCATAGCGTGACATTCTTCCGATAAGCCCTGTGAATTGGTTGTTGGTTCTTTTGACATAGCCGTATCCTCCTTATGATGCGTAGGTAATGATTTTTGATTAGGCAAAAGTTTAGCATTGAAAGGGGGCAGCGCGCAACAAAAATGCGTTCTGCATTATTTGACATTTTTCGACAAATAGTGAGAAAATAGAGTTGTTCGGAACCGTGCAGAACGGGATTCGGAACAACAGAAAAATTAAAAAAAGGTAAAGGGAGAAAAATGATCATGGATTGTATTTTTTGGTAAATTAGCAAACGGAGAAATTCCAACCGCGACACTGTATGAGGATGATGAGTTCCCGTGTCATTCTGGATCAGGGACCGGCAACGAAAGGACATGCGCTGATTCTTCCAAAATCAGCATTTTCGCAAACATTTATGAAATTTCCCGGATGAAACCGCAGCGAAAGCAATGATTCTCGGCAAAAAAAGTGGCGACGGCCATGACGAAAGCGCTTCATTCCGATGGCTTCAATCTGGTACAGAACAATGGTGAGGCAGCAGGACAGACGGTATTCCACTTCCATATGCATCTGATTCCAAGATATGAAGGTGACAATGCCGGTATTGCTGCATGGAAGCAGGGAACTCTCGAGGATGCGGTAAAAGAGCAGATCATTGAGAGCGTGACGGCAGAGCTGAAGGCCTGAGAAAAGGCTGGCAGCAGCCAGAAAAAGAATCAATGACAGACGAACAGGGGCGGAGAACAATGGACAAAAGTAACTTTCAGAAATATATAAAAAGTATGTAATGACAGCCTATTCAGCCGCAATGCAGGTGGTGCACAATGAAGCCGATGCGGATGATATCGCACAGGAAACGATGGTGAAACTGTACCTGAATATTGATGCGCTGGATGAAGACAGAGTAGAAGGCTGGGTCCGTGTCGCTGCAAAGAATCTGGGAATTGATTATCAAAGAAAAGCACAACGTTTTGACTGGAACGAACTGGATGAGGATCTTCGGGCGGAAGAGATGGAACTTCCGACGCTTGCAGAGGAAGAAAAGCAGGAGAGAAATCACTTTTTTTTCGGGAAGTGATGGATGCACTGAAAGATCATGATGAATCGGGTTATTATATTACGCGTGAAATCAAGGTGCATGAGCGTTCGGAAAAGGAAGTAGCATCCGAAATGGGTATCACCATCGGAAATCTGCGGGTGAAAATGACCCGGACGCAAAAAATGGCTTTGCCAGCACTTTGCTGACAAAGCCAGAGAAAGGGGATTTCTGTAGTTACTATTTGCGTTCGCATTCCTGGATCAGGGAAAGGATGCGGCCGATGGAATCGGTGTGGCTGCTCTTCTTCATCGCATTGATATAGGTCTGACGGTTTTCGTAAACCTCACGGATTGCGGACTGAAGAGTCTGCGCATTCACGGATTCTTCTTCCAGAACTTTACTGTAACCCTGACGCTCAAAGGAACGCGCATTTAAAATCTGGTCTCCGCGGCTGGCATTGGCAGAAAGCGGAATCAGAATGTTTGGTTTTGCCAGAGCACTGATTTCGCAGATCGCATTTGCGCCGGCGCGGGAGATGATCAGATCTGCTGCGGCGAAGAGATCCGGGAGCTCATCTTTGATGTACTCGAACTGAACGTAACCTTCGGTACCATTTAAGGATGCATCCAGTTTATCTTTACCGCAGAGATGAATCACCTGGAAATCTTTCAGAAGTTCTGGTAAAATAGAACGGACCGCATGATTGACAGCGACGGAACCGAGGCTTCCTCCGATGACGAGAATAACCGGTTTTGCGGCATTGAATCCGCAGAACTTCAGGCCTTCCCGTGCATCGCCGGACAGCAGTTCCTGGCGGATTGGCGTTCCGGTCAGAACGGCTTTGTTTTCCGGGAGACATTTAACGGTTTCCGGGAAATTACAGCAGACCTTTGCAGCGGACGGAATACACAGCTTATTTGCCAGGCCAGGCGTCATATCCGATTCATGGATGAGCGCCGGGACTTTACATGCTTTGGCGGCAAGGACAACCGGTACCGAAACGAAGCCGCCTTTGGAGAAGACAACGTTTGGTTTCAGCTTTTTGAGCAGTTTTTTTGCTTCAAAGTAGCCTTTTACGACGCGGAATGGATCGGAAAAGTTTTTCGGATCGAAGTAGCGGCGCAGCTTTCCGGATGAAATTCCGTAATACGGAATGCCGAGATCTTCGATCAGCTTGCGCTCCATACCGTCGTAGGAACCGATATAAGAGATTTTATAACCTGCTTCCTTTAATTTTGGAATCAGGGCAATATTCGGGGTAACATGGCCGGCGGTACCTCCGCCTGTCAGAACAATATGCTTCATGAGAATTCCTCCCTGGAATTTTGATAATATCATTTGGCATTTTATTAATCCCCTCAAGAAGAAAAAAAGTCAAGAGCGGTTACAACATGGAAAAATGCCGAGGAACGGAAGAAAGATGAAAAAGATAGAAAAAAGAAGAACAGCTGAAAAAGAAACTGGAGCAGACGATGGAAGAAAAAATGGCTGCGGATTCGAAAACGGTGGAAGGGGAATCGGCAGTTGTAAAGGCAGAGGAAGGAAACACAGCAACAGAACAGGAGCCGGAGGCTGCGCCTGCACTTTCAGAGGAAGAACTAAACGCAATGTACGAGCGCTTCCAGCAGCGACTCCAGAAGGAAGGACTCGCGGACGCGGAAGGCAACCCGACAGCAAAAAACACTGGAGATCCGCCGCCAGATCGTGGAGAGAAAGGCAGAACGCGAAAAGCAGGCGGAGAGACAGAAGAAGATTGCGAAGAGAGCGAAAACAACAAAACACTGGGTACGGACGGCAAAGGCGGCTGGTGTTGTGCTGGTTGTGGGAGCGTGCGCTTTTTGGGGCGAGTATGACGAGCGAGGCGAATCGGATTCGGTTGGTGGAATCGGTGCATGGAGTTTGGAATGCTGGAGATGCAACTGGCACAGATAATGGTGGAGATAGAAAATATTCGGAGAGTAGATTTTGATGAAACACAGAGAAGAATAACAGATACATTGCATATTGCGGTTCCTGAGTTTTATTATGTTCCGAAGGGAATGGAATTTGATAAAGCAACAATATCAGATGTAACGCAAATGGCAGTGATTAGGTATCGTTACAATGATAATTTTGTGTATTTTTCATTTAGCGGCAAATGAGAAAGACTTATCACAAGGAGAGTGGAAAGATAGAGAGCAAGTTAAAGTGGAAACTCTTGATGAAACATTAGAAGTTGAAATGGGAACATTGTCTGAAAATAATGAAGAAAACTATTATGTGGTATGGAAATATAAGGATGCATATTATCAATTAAGCGGTCAAATAGAAAAAGAAGAATTAATAAAAATTTTAAACGAAATGCAGTACAATGCGTAATTATTAAAAAGAATATTCGTATATATTATGTAGGTGAAGACGAGGGGAAAGAGAAAGTATGAAAAAGGTTATAAATTTAAAAAGCTTACTCTTTTGTGCAATGCTCGTTTTAACGTTGGCTGTAAATTCAGTAAATGTACAGGCAGATGCATTAGATTATTTGGGCACTACAATTGACGGATCTGTATTAACGAATGACACAGAATCAATAGGAAATTATCAGAGCGTAGCAAGAAGTACATATTTGCATCAAGGATTTGTAAGAATTACAAACAATGGGAATGGTTATATTGGAATATTTGGTGGAACAGAGTGCAATGTCACTTGTAGTACTGTAAAATTAAATATTTATCTGGAACGTTCAAGTGGACCGGAAGATTTTTATAGTTATAAAAAGTGGGAAAATGTAGATTATAATGAGGCTTCTTTGTATATGAGCAAAGAAATAAAAGTAGAAAAATGGTTATTATTATCGTTTGAGAGGTTATCATTCCTGCACCAAAAACGGTGTAACCGAAAACGGTGGTAGTAGAACTAATGGCATCTATATTGGATAATAAAATATCGTAGAACTCATAAATTAAAAAAATGCAAATTGAAAAAAATATTATCTAAATGCACACACAAGAGAGATAGTGTAAACGACCGGAAACAATTTCCAACCCGACCCAGTTTACACTCCCTCACCCCTTAAAAATCCCGGGGCCAGTCCCCTATAGAAACCTTATAACAATGAATATATTAAGACGAAAACGCAGATCTTTCAGGATTTTCAACGCGTCGAAATTCCTTTTTCCAACCACAACACAGATCTGAGTCATCATGTGTTACTATGTTCAGCGTGTGAGTGATCATACGGAACATCGGCTGGCCCCGATAAGTGAGGCATCGGTATTACTGCAGGAATACCGGTGCCTCTTTTCTATGCACTTCCGGCGGCCGATGCCCATAATTGAACAAAAATATCAAGATTGTTGTGCAATCTGCCTTAAAATTCCGTTGGAATCTGCCAGGTATTATGCTATAATAATCAAAAAAGAGAGAATAAGCATAAAATACAAAAGAAATTTCAGATTATTTTCGCGGACAACGCGTCAAAGACCATGCTGGCATGAGAACTTGATGACTGCTGGCCGCGATAACGGGCCAAACGCATAACGCGTGTTTTGACCCGTAGTGACAACATTTTGTCCCCGAACAAAACGGGAGAACAGGAGGCATCTTATGCGTCTTACATTTCTTGGAGCAACACATGAAGTGACGGGCAGTTGTTATTATCTGGAGGCTGCCGGAAAGAAGTTTTTAGTGGACTGCGGTATGGAACAGGGACCGAATATTTACGAAAACAAACCAATTCCGGTCCCGGCATCCCAGCTTGATTTTGTATTGATCACGCACGCGCACATCGATCACACCGGAAATCTGCCGCTGTTGTATGCGCACGGCTTCCGCGGCCCAATCTATATGACTCCGGCGACGGTAGCGCTTTCGGACATCATGCTCCTGGGACAGCGCACACATTCAGCTTGCCGAGGCCGAGTGGCGGAACCGCAAGAACCGCCGGGCGGGAAAAGAAGATTACGTCACACCATACACAATGGAGGACGCCCTCGGCGTGATCCGCTTGCTGGAGGGCATTCCGTATCATCAGCGTGTAACACTATCGGACGGCATTCAGATCCGTTTCCTCGATGCCGGTCATCTGCTCGGCTCCGCATCCATTGAGCTGTGGTTGACAGAGGACGGTGTGACGAAAAAAGCTGCTCTTCTCCGGCGATATCGGAAATATCCATCAGCCTTTGATCAACGACCCGGAGTACCCGGAGAGTGCCGATTACGTGATTATGGAATCCACCTACGGCGACCGCAGCCATGGCCCGAAACCGGATTATGTGCCGGAGCTGGCAAAAAAGTCATTCAGGAAACGCTCGACCGCGGCGGCAACCTCGTGATCCCGTCGTTCGCTGTTGGCAGAACACAGGAGATGCTGTACTTTATTCGTGAAATTAAGGCAGAGCATCTGGTTCACGGTCACGGCGAATTCCCGGTTTACGTGGACAGTCCGCTTGCCGTTGAGGCAACCAATATTTTCCGCGATCATCAGAAAGAGTGCTACGATTCCGATGCAGCTGCGCTCCTTGCGCAGGGCATTAATCCGATTCTGTTTCCGGGCTTAAAGCTCTCGATTACATCCGATGAGTCGAAAGCCATCAACTTCAACGAAACCCGAAGGTCATCATATCCGCGAGCGGCATGTGCGATGCAGGACGAATCAAGCATCATCTGAAGCACAACCTCTGGCGGCAGGAGAGTACGGTTCTCTTCGTCGGCTATCAGGCCGTCGGTACACTGGGACGGGCGCTGATCGGAGGCGCGAAGGAAGTGAAACTGTTCCAGGAAGAGGTTCATGTGAACGCGCACATCATCCAGTTCCCGGGCATGAGCGGCCACGCAGATCAGGAAGGACTGCTCAAATGGGCGGGCAGTCTGCGGGCAAAACCGGACCGCGTTTTCGTGACGCACGGAGAGGATAAGGTGACGGAACTTTTTGCAGAAAAACTGTGGGATGAATTCCGTTATCCGGCGATGGCTCCGTTCTCCGGAACCGTATTTGATCTGAAAGAAAATGAATTTATCGAGAAAACTGTCGGCATTCCGATCCAGAAAGAAAGTGCCGCAAATGCAGGAACCCTGCGCACGAGAAGCAGCGGAAATGCCGTCTTCGACCGCCTCGTTGCGGCTGGTCAGCGGCTGCTTACGGTTATTACAAGAAACAAAGGCGGCGCCAACAAAGATCTTTCCAAATTTGCTGACCAGATCAACAGTCTCTGCGACAAATGGGACAGATAAAACTGTTTCAGCGACCGGAAGGAAGAAAGACCGCGCTATTATATATAGAAGAAAGAGCGGCAGAAAGCAGGCGGCAGGGAGGCTGTGCTGCATCAGAAAAGAAAAAACAGAAGTGCATAAATTACAAAATCCCCGGGTGAGCATTCCCGGGGATTTATTATCAAAAAAGAGCAAGCGTTAAAAAAGAGTTATTTCTGAATTGCCTGTTCCAGCGCTTTTGCAAGCTGGTCTGGACATGATGTTCCGCGTCCGTTGCAGTCGATGCCTTTCATGCGGGAGATGGCTTCGTTTACGTCCATGCCCTCAACGAGTCTTGCAACACCCTGTGTGTTTCCGTTGCATCCGCCTACGAACTGTACGTTGTGTACTTTACCGTCTTCTACCTCAAACAGAATTTTTCTGGAACAGGTACCTTTTGTTGTATATTCCATAGATAAGATCCTCCTTCGTAAATGAGAAATTTAGGATATGACCGTGAAACTCAGCCACGGTATTTCCTCGCTTCCTGCTATTATACCATAGAATCGGAAAACAGCAAAGAAAAAAGATACCACAGATTCGGATTTTATGGTATTCTGTAACAGGAATCACAAAAGAGCGGAGAGTCCGCTGCAGCCGGTTACGGTGTGCGGATGCAGGCCGCAGAAGAAACCAGAAGGAAAGTTATTGGAGGATATCATAAACATGAAGTTAATCGGAATTATCGGTGCAATGGAAGTTGAAGTTGCAAGCTTAAAGGAAATGATGACGGATGTTACAATCCGCACGAAAGCATCCATGGAGTTCAACCACGGTTACCTGAACGGAAAAGAAGTGGTTGTTGTGCGTAGCGGAATCGGCAAAGTAAATGCCGGTATCTGCACCCAGATTCTTGTAGATGATTACGGCGTGGACTGTGTCATCAACACCGGAATTGCAGGCTCCCTGCGGAATGAAATCAACATCGGCGATATCGTCATCTCGACCGATGCTGTTCAGCATGACATGGATGTGCGCATCTTCGGATACCCGCTCGGCGAGATTCCGCAGATGGGTGTTTTAAGCTTCCCGGCAGACGAGCACCTCGCAGAGGTGGCAGAGGAAGTCTGCAAGGAAGTCAATCCGGAAATCCAGGTATTCCGCGGACGCGTGGTCAGCGGTGATCAGTTTATTTCCAGCAAAGAAGTGAAAAACCGTCTGATCGAGGAATTCAACGGTTCCTGCGCCGAGATGGAGGGCGCTGCGATTGCGCAGGGCGCTTATCTGAACAAGATTCCATACGTCGTACTCCGCGCCATCTCCGACAAAGCAGACGACAGCGCAACAATGGACTACCCGACCTTTGAGAGCGAGGCAGCCCGCCACTGTGTCAACCTGCTGCAGGAAATGGTAAAACGCCTGTAATCTTAAAAAAAGCAAGAAGCAAAAAATCGACAAACGGGCAGGCGAAAACAAGCGAAACCACGCGAACCGGCACGAAAGCAGTCCCCTGAAGGAACGAAAAATAAAAATTCACGCGAAAAAGCACAGAATCACAAAGAATTTGACGAACGCTTTTTTGTTTCCCAAAATTTTTTCCGGCAGTGCTATACTGTGGCACATCGGAACAAGAAGATGCTCACTACGGATTGCTCAGCAGTAAAACACTTGCTGTTTTGCTGCGTAAGAAAGTGATTCAGGTGTGAGCAGCCCTCCTTCTGCGAAGCCAAAATTTTCAATGAGGGCTGCGAATGTTACAGTTCCCAGGTACCTGTGAACTGTAACACGTCTCCACTGCCGATATGCCAGCGGAAGAATCCTGTGCGCGCAAATTCTGCCGCGGCATCCGCCGATGCACCGCAACGGAACGGGAGCACCGGCATATGATCATAACAGGCAAATTCAAAAATCATCAGGGGGAATAAGAATGCTGGAGTTTTGTGTGAAACAAAATGTGTTCTTATACGCAATGATAGCAGCAGGAATCGCCGGTGTGTGGTGCCTGTTCTGGAATAACCGTTTCTACACCCGGGCCATCCGCGATCTCGGAAGGCTGAAGGAACCAAAGTCGAAATGGACCAGGTCGGTGCTGGAAACGTGTCAGAGAAAAGCGCATCCCTTTTCGAATGCCGGGGCGTTTATGCGCAGCCAGATTGCACAGGGCAGGTCAGCGGGAATGGCAGTCCCGACGCTTCTGCGCGGAAGCCAGAATATGATCCTCACGGTTCTGGTGCTGTCGATTCTTTCGCTGTGGGCGATCTACCGATACCGTTATGGAGAGGCGGAGCTGATGCGCTACCTCGGAACGGGCACCGCGCTCGCCGGAGGCCTTGTCTTTTTTCCGGCTCTGTCTGGATTTCGGCGGAAAAGAGGAAATTCTGCTGAACGGCTGGACAGACTATCTGGAAAATGAGTTTGCAGCGACGAAACAGAGTGCGGTGCTGGAAACCGTACAGCAGACCGAACGGCAGCCGGTGCAGGCGGAAACCATGGCACAGGCAGGAACCGGAGCGGCGAAAGCAAAACCGCAGACTGCGGGAAGCGAGTCCGCCAAAGAGCGGAATGAACTGTTCGCAGACCCGGAAAAAGAAGCGAGGATTTCGAAAGTCAGGGAGGGCATCCGCCAGACCGCCGCGGCCGAGAGCAGGTTTGCCGGAATGCTGACGCCCGAGGAAGAGAAGCTGATGAGGGAAATTATCAGCGAATACGTGTAAATACCAGGGGATCAGGCCGGGGAGCATGGCATATCGACATGACCATATTTCCGAATCGGCAGTCCGCAGGTATCTAAGATAAAAATATTTCAGGCAGTGCTGTCTTTCAAAACAGACAGGCGGCACTGCTTTCCCGGATAAAGCAGAATCATCATCTGCAAAAGGAGGAACCAACATGAGACTTGTAATTCTTGAGGCAGAGTCACTGGGAAAGGACATGGATCTGTCCGGCTTTTCCCGTTTTGGAGAAGTGACAGTATATGAAAAAAACAACGGAGGAGGAATGCCCGGAGCGTGTGCGGGAGGCGGATATCGTCATCTGCAACAAGGTGCGCATGTGCAGCCGCACCCTGTCCGGCGCGGAGAACCTGAAACTGATCTGCGTCACCGCAACCGGCATCAACAACATCGATCTCGATTATGTGAAGCGCCACAACATCGCCGTGACGAACGTCGCCGGCTATTCCACCGTCAGCGTGGCCCAGCACACCTTTGCGATGTACTTCTATCTGGCAGAAAAACTCCGTTATTACGATGATTACGTAAAAAACGGCAGCTACGCCGCCAGCAGTCTTTTCACCTGCATGGACAGACCGTTCACCGAGCTGGAGGGCAAGACGTGGGGCATCATCGGCCTTGGCGCGATCGGCAGAAAAGTGGCTTCGATTGCACAGGCATTCGGCTGCCGTGTGATCTATTACTCCACCTCCGGTGCACACGACGATCCGGACTACGAGCGGGTCGATCTCTATCGTCTGCTGAAGGATTCTGATGTGGTTTCCATCCACGCCCCGTTAAATGAGGCGACCGAGAACCTGATGAATATCGAAACGTTTGCCAACATGAAGCGGAACGCAATTCTGATCAACGTCGGCCGCGGCTCGATCGTGAATGAGCGTGACCTCTGCTGTGCCCTGCGCGAAGGCCTGATCGCCGGAGCAGCGCTCGATGTACTTTCCAGCGAGCCGATCCGCAGTGACAGTCCGTTGCTGAAAATGGCGGACGACGACCGCCTGTACATCACGCCGCACATCGCCTGGGCATCGAAGGAAGCCCGCACGCGCCTGATCGGACTGGTGCAGAAAAATATTGCTTCGTACCTGGAAGGCGGCATGGAAAACCGCGTGGTATAAAAGGGGTACAAAGCCAGGGACAAAATACATAAAAAGAGCCGGACATCCGACGGAACCGCAGAGGGGACTGTAAGAACAGCCGCTCCCAAGTTCCGCCGGATGCCCGGCTTTTGCATTTGCTTTATTCGCTGCAAAAACGAGAGAACATTATTCCTCTGTAATCTGAATTTCCAGATAATCAAACTCCAGCGATTCAATAAAATTATCCTGTGTGAACCGCGTTTTCGATCTCCGTTTAAACTCCGAAATATTCGTATCGAGCCAGATCGGCTTCGCCAGATTCCAGGCATCGCAGATTTCATCGAGCGCACGGAAGACCTTGTGCGTTCTGGTATCCTCATCGTCGATGCAGACGGTAAGATCCTGAAGAATATGATTGTTTTCCACTAATTTTCCCCACATCTGAAACATATTAAAAACCTCCTGAAAAGTACAAAGTGAACAGTGCATTTGGAACGACCATGTTAATCGCTGGTAACGGTATGCAGTTCTTTAAAATCCTTTGGCGAGATCCCGTACTCGTTTTTTAAACGCGCGGTAAAAACTCGAATAGTCGTGAAATCCGAACAGCAGATACACCTTCGTGACCGGTACATCGCCGAGCAGCGCTTCACGGCACCTTGCCAGCCGCTTTTTGGAAATGTACTGGTGGATCGACATGCCGATTTCATCCTTGAAAACGTGTGCAATGTGATATTTGCTCACAAAAAGTTCCGCCGCCAGCCGTTCGAGCGACAGATCCTCGGACAGGTGCTCATCAATATAGAAACAGAGCTGTTCATACAGCGAAAGCTGCGCCTTCCGGGTGAGCGGGTGGTGCTGTTCATACACCGTGCGGTTGATCTGCATCAGCAGGTCGCTGACGTAGAGAAAAATCTGCGTCTCTTTTCCAAAATGATCGGACCGCATTTCCTCAATCAGTCGGATGGTGCGGTACTGGATCGTGTTGAACTCGACGGAATCGAGCAGGAACAGATATTTCTGATTTTCGGCAGCGTATTCCATCAGGTAAACGTAGTCGGCGGAACGGGCGCGGAGCTGTTCTGCAAAAGCGGCGCTAACCCAGAACACAAAGCGGCGGTACGGCACAGACAGGTCGTGCATCACCAGATGATGCGGCACGCCGGGCGGAATCAGAAGAAGATCGCCGGGCGTCGGTGTGTAGAGCACTCCGTCGATTTCCAGTGAGATCGCCCCTTCGAGAAAGAGATAGAACTCATAATGCGTATGCGTATGTTCTTTTACGCCGGGCACATCGTCGGTGCTGTAATAGTATAACTCAAATGTATCCGAAATCATGTACTGCCGGGTGGCAAATTTCGTCTGCAGTTTTTCTTTCATAATAAAAGCATCCTTGCAAAAAAATTGATATTTTTGAACCATAACAACAATTCCCAGCATATCACAAAACAGCAAGTTTTACAATGTGTTCGGCAATCCGCACAATAGAAAAAAATTAACCTGTCCGGTTATGATACAAGGGAATAAAATAAAAACAGAATGCAGAATAATTTTCAGATAAAGATCAAAACGGAGGAACAGCTATCATGAATCAGATTCTCGAACAGCTTGGAACATACGGCATTGTGCCGGTTGTCGTTTTACAGGATGCAGCAAAAGCAGAGCCGCTTGCCGAAGCTCTCTGCAAGGGCGGACTTGCCTGCGCCGAAGTGACCTTCCGCACCGATGCGGCAGAAGAATCCATCCGCATTATGAGCGAAAAATTCCCGGAGATGCTGGTGGGAGCCGGAACTGTGCTCACAATCGAGCAGGCGGACCGCGCCGTGAAAAGCCGGAGCAAAATTTATCGTCAGCCCGGGCCTCAACCCGGAGGTAGTAAAATGGTGCCAGGCACACGAAGTACCAGTAATCCCGGGCATCGTGACTCCGACGGAGATGGCGCAGGCAATCGGTCTTGGGCTCACCATGGTGAAATTCTTCCCGGCAGAACCGGCAGGCGGACTGAAATACATCCGTGCCATCGCAGCACCGTACACCATGATGAAATTCATGCCGACCGGCGGCATCAACCCGCAGAATGTAAGAGAATACCTGGCATACGACCGCATCGCAGCATGCGGCGGAAGCTGGATGGTCAAAAAATACGATGATTGAAAACAACGAATTCGACCGCATTGAAGAGCTGGTGAAAGAGGCGGTTGAGATCGTAAAGGAAAGCCGGACGTGACGACATCCTTCCCGCAGCCGCTGGGCACCGACCGTTGACCTCGAGCGTGATCCGAGATGGGGAAGAAACGAGGAGTGCTACGGCGAGAACCCTGTGCTGACCGGAAAAATGGCCGGCGCTTACATCGAGGGAATGCAGGGCGACGATCCAAAATATCTGCGCTGTGCATCAACCCTGAAACACTTCTATGGAAACAACACCGAGGTCGGCCGCGGCTGGAAGAACTCTTCGATTGACCCGCGGAATAAATATGAGCTGTATCTCGAGCCGTTCCGCAGATGTATTGAGGAGAGCGGTGCAGAGGGCATCATGACGGCGTACAACAGAATCAACGGCACCGTCGGCGGAATGGTCCGGGAAAACATGGAAATCTCGGAATCCGTCATCATGAAACAGGCGGACCAGAAGATGTATGAAAATAAAAAAATGTTCACGGTGAATCGCCGCAATGGATTGTCCCCGCGGGTCTTTTCGTGGTACAATGAAACATAACCGATAAAAAGCAAAAACGAGGGCAGAACATGAACGAATTATATGAAATGATTGAAAAGAAAATTAAAGAATCCGGCTATCCGCGGCCGATTTCGGGAAGCGATGTTTACGATGACATCTGCGACCAGATCGAGGGAAAAGAGAACGGTTCCTATGTGGTATTATCGAAATTTGATGATGATGTGATTTTCGAGTACCACATCACGGTGATGGATGATGAATTCAACCTCGGCGTGCTGACGATGCGCACCCCGGAGGGCGTGTTTGAGGCTGATTTTGACCAGTAAAGAGAAAAGAAAGAGGTTGTTACTTATGCCGAATGTTGAAAAAATCACAAAACAGACGGAAAATCCGTTCGTAAATCTTTACCTGGTGGAAGGGACAAACAAAGTAAACCATCACTTCCGCTATTACGTGGCTTCCCGCGCAAAATCCATCGAGCAGATGAAGATTAAAACAAGGAAAAATACGCCGGACGGTGTGCTGATGTACAGTCTGTACGGGGAAAAACGCGACAAATTGTCCTGGTGCGCCAGTACCGCGTTTCCATTGATGACTACATCTACGAATTCCCGGCAGGCCTGGTGGAACCGGGCGAGGAGTTCCATGAGGCTGCCGTGCGCGAGATGCATGAGGAGACCGGTCTTACGTTTCACCCGTTGAAAGTAGATCCCTGCTACGAGAAACCGTTCTTCACCACAATCGGCCTGACCGATGAAGCATGCTCTGCCGTTTACGGCTGGTGCGAGGGCGAGATCAGCCGCAAATACCTCGAAGAGAGCGAAGTGATCGAAGTTGTCCTTGCTGACCGCGAGGAGGCAAAGAGAATCTTAAAGGAAGAAAATGTAGCAATTATGTGTTCTTATCATCTGATGCATTTTATTCATGATGAGGAGCCGTTTGCATTCCTGAAATAAGTGGAGGGGAGCCAGAAAAACACAACCCCTGGAAGTTCTTAGCACGAACTGCCAGGGGTTGTGTTTTTCTGACTCCCATTTACGTTGTGGGGGACGGGAGGGTGAGGACTCAGGTGTAGTATTGGGCCTGGGTTTCGTAAAGATTGGCGTAGATGCCGTGGTTTGCGAGGAGGGTGTCGTGGGTTCCGTCTTCGGCGATGCGGCCGTGGTCGAGGACGATGATGCGGTCGCAGAATTTGCAGCTGCTCATGCGGTGGGAGATGTAGACAGCCGTTTTACCGGCGGTCATCTGGCTGAACTGTTTGTAGATTTCGGCCTCAGCGATCGGGTCGAGGGCTGCGGTCGGCTCGTCGAGGATGACGAACGGGGCATCCTTGTAGAGGGCGCGGGCGATGGCGGTGCGCTGGGCCTCGCCGCCGGAAAGGTCGACACCGGAGCCGTTGTTGTTGTAAAGGCGGGTGCGGACGCCCTGCGGGAGTTGCTGTACACGGTCGGTGAGACCGACTTTTGCAAGAGAGGATTGCAAAGCAGCTTCATCAATCTCGGTTCCGGCGGCGATGTTTTCGTCGAGCGGGAGGGAAAACAGGTGGAAATCCTGGAAAACGACGGAGAATGCCTGCGTGTACTCTTTGTAGCTATATTTGCGGATGTCAATGCCATTCAGGGTGATGTAACCTGAAGTTGGCTCATACAGGCGGCAGAGCAGCTTGATGAGTGTTGTCTTTCCGGCTCCGTTACGGCCAACGAGGGCGGTTTTTTCGCCGACGGCAAAGGACAGTGTCACATGTTCGAGTACCGGAATATTCGTACCGGGATAAGAGAATGAGACATCGTGGAATGCAAATTCGTACTGGCCGTCGTCGCGTTTCTCAATCGGCAGTGTACCGTCGTAGGCCATAGACGGCTGCGCAATGAAATCCTCATAGGTCGAGAGATAGGAATTGATATAGTCGAACTCCGATCCGGTTGCGAGAAATGTCTGAAGATCACTCATGGCGCGTGTCACGGAACCGGCATACAGAAGAACATCCCCAATGGGGAGAACGCCGTACAGAGCCCTGGCGCCGATCACAAGGTACGCAGCGAAATTGGAAAGGAGCGAAAGCAGCGCGTTTTTTTCCGTCTGTGATGGCGGAGAAGCGGGCGAAGTCGAGGTACATCGGCAGAAAGTGTTCCATGGCTTTTCCAAACTGTACGTCGAGAAAATGATCGAGATGACCGATGCGGATATCGTCCGCGCGCCGTTCTTCAAGCATCACATTAACGAGATAATTGGCAACCGAGTTGGAATGGTCGTTGCCCTGGTTCAGCTCTATCTTTTTCTGCGTACTCCTGCGGTTGATGCGGGAGGAAAGTGCAAGCTGCACACCACAGAGCAGGAGCAGTGCAAGCATCGAAAACGACGAGGTGAAAAAGTTATTCCTGCTGCTGTCGGACAGAAGAAACAGACGGAGCAGGAAAAACAGGGCATAGAGAACCGAGAGCAGGGAAGTGATCAGCGTATGAATGACAATGAGCTGGTCACCCACATTTCCCGATCCCATGGAGGAGACGTTGGTGCGCCGGATGGCATCCATCGTCTCTGTTTTTTCCGAATTTCTCAAACTCCAGCTCCAGCGCCTTTGCGGTGATTTTCTGTTCCGTGCGTGCAAGACAGAGTTCTTTTTGGCCGTCGAGATACTGACGGCAGATTTTTTCAAACAATCCCAGCCCATACTGCGTAAGCAGAAAGACGACAACAGTATACAGACAGGCGCGGTACGACTTTGCAAGCAGTAAATTCAAAATTCGCGCCGAGAAAAACAAGGAGAGATACGGCAGCGTTGCAGCTGCAAAAGCGCTTCCGAGAAGCCAGAACAGCACGCGGTGATTGCCCTGGCTCACCATAGTTAAAAAGCGGCAGATGGCATGAAACCGTTCTTTCATTTTCATCAGATATCTTCCTCCGTTTCCTGATAATACTGGCTCTGCACCTCAAACATATGCGCATACGATCCGCCGAGGGCAATCAGCTCATCGTGGGTTCCGCATTCTTTGATCTTTCCGTTTTCGAGAAACAGGATCGTATCGCAGAAGCGTGTCGATGCAAGACGATGCGAGATGAAAAGCGCAGTCTTATTTTTCAGCAGTGTGCTGTAGATTTCGTACATTTTATTTTCCGAGATTGCATCGAGCGCAGCCGTCGGCTCATCGAGCAGGAGCAGATGGCAATTTTTATAGAGTGCCCGCGCCATCATCAGTTTTTGCATTTCACCGCCGGAAAGCGTAATGCCGTCGTCCGCCATATCCTTGCCAAGATAGGTTTCTTCTTTCTGCGGCAGACTTGCAAATTTTTTCCCAGAGTCCGGCGCGGATGAGTGCTTCTCGGCAACGGTTACGATCGGTCTCTTCCAGTGGGGAGCAGCTCACATTTTCTGCAATCGAAAACGAGAGTGCAAACGGGTCCTGAAAGACCGCCGCGATTGCTTTGTAATACTGTGCCGGATTCAGACTGCCAAGGGGAATGCCGTTGATGGTGATATTCCCTTCCGTTGGCTGATATAGCCCGCAGATCAGCTTGACAATGGTGGATTTTCCGGCGCCGTTGATGCCGACAAGTGCCGTATGCTCGCCCGCATGGAGTGTAAAACTGACATCATCGAGGATCCTTTTATCGCCGCCCGGATGGGAAAACGAGACGTGGGAAAAGCAGATTTCCAGCGGTTTTTCTTCCGCAAGTTCCGGCCGGAACGGCAGCGTGTGGCCTGCAGGGAACGGGAGATCGAAGAATTCCCGCAGCCAGCGGATCTGCTCGAGACAGAGCACGGATTTGGAGAGCGCGGCGGTGATCTCGTTAAAATATGAAGGAAAAACCGGAGACGGCACCGAGCGCAAGCACAAAGCCGGATACGGTCATCGTGCCGTGGGATAGACGGTAAATCAGAAAGCCATAGCAGATTCCGTCGCGCAGAAGCTGTAGTGTAAGTGTCAGCAGATCATTTGCAAAGTAGGCGCTGCGGATGCGGAACAGAATTTTCTGATACCGCTTGTTGAGCTGGCGATAAACACCATCGAGCCATCCGTTCAGCTGATACAGACGGATATCCTTTCCGGCGGATGTGTTGTACGACTGTTTCTGGAAATAGCGCTGCGATACTTCAATTTCAGACAGATCGTCTCTGCGGCGGACTTCGTAAGAAGACGCGCGGCGGTAGCTGAGAAACTGCAGAACCGAGAGCACAAGCAGCAGAAGAATGATAGCCGGATGGACGGTTCCGATCAGTCCTGCGTAGAGAATCAGCCCAAGAAACGAAGAATAAATTGTGACATCGTATCGGAACATGCCTTCCACGCCGACCCAGTTGCTGCAGGTGGCTCCGACGGCTTTTTGCGGCGAGCTGCAGCGTTTTTGGTTCTGTCAGAACCGCATAATCTATCTGCATGAAATGACAGAGAAGGCGGCGCGTAAAAAAGCCGGTCCGGAATTCGGTATACTGCCAGGCGTTCCGCGATTGCAGAAAGGTGTGGCTGACAAAAACAACGGCATAGCAAAGAAAGAGAACGAGCGTTCCAAGTGCAAATCCGGAAAAGCCGCTGCTCTGTTCCAGAAACAGGAGAATCCCGGCAGGAAGCAGAATCCCGAAAAAGCCGGTGAGCACCTGTGAGACGATTTCGAGTGCCTGAAAGAGAAACGGCTTTTTGCTGTAATGCCACAGCTCCCGATGAATATAAATGTAGTTAGACCATAATGAATACATAAAGACCTCCTCTGTCACATGTCTTTCGTGAACTGTAGTTATCCTACCATATTCATGCAAAACACGGGGGAAAAGTACGTAAATGGAACAAAAAAGAACGCGAACAGCAAAAAAGTGTTCACGTTCTGCAAAATTTTTCTGTAGAATCATCGGACAAAATCAAAAAATTCTGGAAAGAGCTTTTTACAGCGGCAGCATAATCTCCGTCACGAAAACGCCGGGCTCGTTCTGCCGGTTGATATATCCTTCGTACTTTTCCACAACAAGATTGATCCGTTTCAGCCCATGCCCGTGATTTCCGCGCTTCGTGGTGATATACTCGCTGTCCAGCTTCCGCACAGTATCCTTTGTTGCATTCGTAACGGAAATATACAGCTGGTTTTTCAGCACACCAATATAAAGCCGGATATAGGGATCCGCAAGGCCCTCGCATGCTTCCACCGCATTGTCAATCAGATTTCCGATCAGCGCGCAGAGATCAATATCACTCACCGTAAGATTGGCCGGGCAGGCTGCCTTGTAATCCACGCGGATGCCGTTCTTTTCGGCGAGTGAAATTTTGGAATTTAAAATCGCATCGAGATTCACATTCCCCGAGTCGCAGAGCTGGTTGACCTGATCGAGATCATTTTCGAGCAGCCCGAGATATTCCTGCAGCTTATCATACTGTCCCATCTCAACATATGCCTTCATTGACTGCAGATGATTGTGGTAATCATGGCGCCAGCCGCGCATTGTCAGATAGATATTCTGCACTTCCTCGACCTGGCGGGCGAGAAGCTGGTTCTGGTATTCGATATTTTGCGTTCCAGATAATGGGATAAAAATGGAATGTGCGCCATGAAACATCACCTCGGTTCGTTCGGAATTGGAAATTAAAAAATGCAAAACCCTTTAAAACGCATTCGGCCGGTAAAACTGCAGGAACGCCTGGTTGAGTGATGCATAGCATCCGCGGCTGACCGGAATTTTTGTTCCGTCCGACAAGAGACATTCCGTCCGCGTGATCCGCTCCACATGAGCGAGATTCACAAGATAACTCCGGTGTGCGGCCGCAAAACATTCCCCCGTCTCACCAGAAGCCTGCCATGCGGCAGAAAGTTCTTCGCGGAACTCCGACAGATTTTTCTTAAACGTTTCCGTGCCGGCGGCCGTATGCAGCGTCAGATAATGATTATCGGACTCCACAAAAAGCAGATCCGAGAGGAACAGCTTCTGCGTCTCCCCGCCAAGTGAAAGCAGCAGATGCGGCTTTTCCTGTCCGCGCATCGTCTGCAGTTCGTCGAGCAGCGGAAACAGTGTGTCTTCCGTCACCGGCTTTAAGAGATACCGGAACGCCTGCACCTCATATCCTTCGAAAACGTATTCTCTGTGGTTCGTCAGAAAGAGAATCGGCACCTCACTGTCCGTTTCACGGATTTTCCGCGCCAGCGCCATGCCGTCCATTCCGCCGAGATCAATATCGAGAAAGATGAGATCAAACGGATACGAGTTAGGGTACTGGAACAGAAAAGCGGCGGAGTCTGAAAAGGCTTCCACGGTAAGAGGAAGCCTTTTTCGCTCCGCAAAGGTGCGGAGCAGCATTTCCATCCGGGAACGCTGCGCCGGTTCATCTTCGCAGTAAGCGATTCTCATGTCATTCACCTAAACATTTTTTCGAAGAAGTTATCGTAAACGGTAATCATTTCCTCGGTCCAGAACGCTGCTCCGCCGTGGTCTGCGCCGCGAAGAAGATACAGCTGTACATCTTTTCCGGCATCCTTTAATGCGTGGTAGAGATCGACACTCTGCTGGCAGAACACCATCGTGTCCTTCGTGCCGTGTGCGATCAGCATCGGCGGGAAATTCTCGTTCACGTATGTTTTGGAGCAGGCTGCCTTAGCCTCCTCAAGATGCTCGGTGATGTCATAGCCCATCAGCATGCCCTCCGGGCTGTCCGGTTTCTGATGGTTCAGCGTTATCGGATAGCCGTACGGCAGTGTCACATCAACAGCTCCGTACAGATCGATAATACCGCATACCTCGCAGCTTTCCTCATTGATCGGCTCGTCAAGTTTTCCGCTCTTTGCGGTCATGCCGGCAACGGAAGAAACCTGTCCGCCGGAAGAATCTCCCATCAGGAACATCTGCGATGGATTCAGCTTGTATTCCTCCGCATGCGCACGCAGAAAACGTACCGCATTTTTTTGCGTCGATGATCTGCGCTGGGAAATGTGCGATTCCGCTGTGACGGTATTCGACGATTGCAACAACGTAGCCGCGCTGCGCCAGACGGGCGATCATGCCGACCTTCTGGTAGACATACTGTTTCATCCAGGCGGATCCCTGAATAAATGTGATGCACGGCCAGGTGCGCTCCGGGTGCGCCATCTGGAATGGTGTGAAAATTTCCAGATGAAGATTGTGCGCCTCGTCGTAGACAACTTCATGCGCATAGCGGATCTCAATTTCCTCTCCGGTCACCGGAATTTCCACGGCGCCGTCTACCGCGTCTGTGTAGTCCGGCATTGTCTCATACGTGTAGTTTGATGGTTCAATGATCATGTGTAAAAACCTCCTTTTTCTAAAACCCCTTTTTCGGTCCGAAACAGCAATCCACAGGATTTACAATTTCTTCGACTCCTCATATGATTTTAACTCGGAAAGCGCCTCACCGGCAAGTGGATACAGTGCAATAATGTTGAAAATTGTCATCAGCCCGATGCCGACATCACCAAGATCCCACACAAAAGTGTATGCGGCAATACCGCCGATAAACAGCATTACAAGTGCAAGAACCTTGTAAGCGGTCTGGAAACACCACTTGTCACCGAACAGGTAGGCAACGTTGCTTCTTGCATAGAACAAAATGCCGAGGAACGTGGAAAAGCTGAACAAAAACAGCGTAAGTGCGATGAAAAATCACACCGAATTTTCCCAGATGATACTGCATGGCGGTCTGCAAGAGATCCATGCCGGAAAGGCCATTAATCAGATCCTTTGGTGCAAGCAGCATAATCATTGCGGTGCAGCTGCAGATGACGATTGTGTCAACAAAAACGCCGAGCGCCTGTACAAGGCCTGCTTTGGCCGGGCGGTCACATTCTGCGGCGGCAGCGGCGCATGGAGCGGAGCCGGAACCGGCTTCATTCGAAAACAGACCACGCTTTACACCGTTCATCAGAACAGCACCAAAACCGCCGGCTGCCATCTGACGAAGTCCGAAGGCTTCCTCAAAAATGCGTGCAAACACAGAAGGAATCTGACGGAGGTTGACTGCGATGATAAACAGTGTGATAAAGAAATAGCAGACTGCCATGACAGGAACTATAAAATCCAGCACCTTTACGGTTGCATTTTTCCGCAGTACGATGATTGCAGAAAGAATCACCAGCATGATACTGGTGTAAAGCGGCGGAATGGAAAATGCATTTTTAAAAGAAGAAGCCACGGAGTTGCTGATTACCTGACTGATACCGCACCAGCAGATCAGACCGGCAATGGCAAACAGAACAGCCGGCAGAACGTATCGTTTTTTCTTCTTGAGGTGGTCTTCAACCAGATCGTGAATGTAGTAGGCAGGACCGCCGCGGTAGCCGCCGTACAGAGGATCTTCTTCTTTGTGAAGCTGTGCGAGCGTAGCTTCGATAAACGCGGTAGACGAGCCGATGATAGCCGTCACCCACATCCAGAACACAGCACCTGCGCCTCCGGCGGAGACTGCAGCGACAACGCCGACCAGATTTCCCATACCGACACGCGTTGCGGTGGAAACGATCAGTGTCTGAAAAGAAGAAAGGCTGCTTTTTTCATTTTTCTTTTCCGACAGGGCACGGATCATGTCCGGGAACAGACGGATAGGAAGAAAACGTGTCCGGATCGTAAAATAGATGCCGGTTGGGATCAGCAGAAGAATCAAAAGGGAGATTCCGAGACTGCCGCCGCCTGGGAGCGGAATCGTAAAAAGATCGCCCCAGAGAAAGTTGTAGACTGTGGTGATGAGATTGACAATCATGTTTTCAAAAACCCTCATTTCAAAATATTTGCGGCACTGTGAAACGTCAAAGCATAAAAGCACCGTTATCTGCTATTATATCGGTTTCTGTTCGGAATGTAAAGAAGGGAAGAGAAAAGATAAGAGGCAAATATCAGCTTTTTTCCGAAACCAGAAAAAAGTTGATATCTGCCTCTTAAAAGGGCATCTTTTGTTTTACGGTACAGATTACGCGGTCAGCCTGCCAGATGCAGCATCTCGATCAGGAACAGCCAGCTAAGGCCATAGAACGTAATGACAGCGACAAGGTCGTTGACCGTTGTGATGAGCGGGCCGGAAGCAACCGCCGGATCGATGTGGATCTTTTTAAAGAACAGCGGAATGCAGGTGCCGACGGCACTGGAAATCAGCATTGCCAGCAGCAGTGCGATGCCGATGCAGGCGGAAACGGAAAATGCGAACATCATGGTCTTTCCCTTGAATAAGAAGATGAAAAGTCCGATGACAGCAAAGGACAGAACACCAAGCAGAAGACCATTGCAGAAACCGATGCGCATTTCCTTGAAAACAAGCTGTAATTTCTGTTTTCCGGTCAGGGACTCATCCATCAGGACACGGATGGTAACAGCCAGGGACTGGGTACCAACGTTTCCGGCCATGTCAAGGATCAGGGACTGGAAGGTCATGATGATCGGAAGGGTTGTGACAACCTGTTCGAAAATACCGACTACAGAAGAAACCAGCATGCCAAGACCGAGCAGGATGATCAGCCATGGAAGACGTTTTTTCATACTGTCTTTTAACGGCTCTTTTAAATCCTCCTCTGCGGTCAGACCTGCGAACATCGCGTAGTCCTCACCCATCTCATCATCAACCAGGTCGATGATGTTTGATGATGTGATGACACCGAGCAGGCGGTTGTCATTGTCGAGGACCGGAATAGAATCCTCGGAATAATCCTTCAGTTCTTCGATACACTCGTTGATCGGCTCCTCTGCATATACGTACGGGTAAGAAGTTACGGTCAGATCCTCGAGCGTCTCGTCGCGTCTTGCGATGATCAGGTTTTTCAGATCGATCGCTCCGTAAAATTTCTGCTGCGCATTGACAACAAAGATGGTAGAGATGTTGTCGTTCTTTGCGGCCTGATCGATCAGGCTGCTCATCGCCTGTTTGACATTCAGATCCTCGCGGATGATGATGCAGTTTGTCGTCATGCGGCTACCGATTTCATCTTCATCGAAGGAGGCGATCATCTCAATATCGTGGCGTACTTCCGGATCGAGCAGTTCGATCAGAAGTTTTTTCCTTTGCTTTGTCGAGTTTCTGCAGAACCTCGGCCAGTGCATCGGTCTCCATTTTGGAGAGGATGGAAGCGGCTTTTTTGACATCCATCTCTTCGAGGTACTCGGCTACGTTGTCGGATTCAGCATACTCAAAAATATCGGACAGCATGTCCGTGTCCAGAATGCGGTACAGTTTGCATCGCTCCGGAACCGTTAAAAGCGGCAGAACATCTGCCAGGTCATTTTCGTGGTAATCTTCCAGGCGGCTGCCCATGACAGCCGGAGAAGAGTTACTGCGGATTGTATCCAGGATCTCCTGGGTATAATCCTGTACTCGTTTTCCATTTTTTCGTTATCCTCCATTCTTTTTTTGACAGCAGAAAAAAACCATGCGTGCTGTCGGTGCGAAAAAAGCATGTTGGAACCCTCACAGGGCAGTAAAAGCACACGAAAAAAGAACCAGAGAATTACGTTTCAAAACTGGTTTGGATCATGTGTCTTACTTCGGGTTTTCATAGGATAAGAAGGGGAAAATATTTAAGATTAAAGCAGGACAGAAGGATGGCCGTCATCCTGCATATTTTCCGGTTCCCGTCCTATGCTGGTACTTCGCCCATGAGAATCACAACTATCCATTCTGTTCACCTGCCATTTTTTTAGAAATTTTTTGATCAAACAGCCGTTTTTGCCGGTCTGTTTCGCTTGAAATACAGGATTCAAAAATCATCCCTCAAGTATTCTAACTGCTTTCCAGAAAAAAATCAATTCCTATTTTGGTAAAATTTTCGCAACATTCTTATCTCGTTTCTGTTTCTCCTCGTAAAGCATTGCATCCGCATGCGCGAGCATCTCCGGAAGTGTGGAATCCATGTCTTTCGGAAGCAGATAAAAGCCGGTGGAAACGGTAATATTATATGCTTTTTCGCTCGTTCTATTAAAAAATGTCGAATGCGGAGTGCAGCGTCCGGTACAGATCCCTGGACATTGTTTCGTCGGAACACGGAACAAGACATGCGAATTCATTGCCGCCGATGCGTCCGCAGACACCGCGTTTGCCGATGGAATCCTGCAGAAACTGTCCGACAAGGCGGATGGAGAAGTCCCCTTCTTCATGCCCGTACCGGTCGTTGATGATCTTTAAATTATTGCGATCCGCATAGACGGCAAGCAGGGATGTGCTAAGAAAATAATTGCAATTGTCTAAAAAATGTTTGAGCTCTGAATTCACAGACAAAACTTTATAGAAACTTAAGATTTTCCTTTGCGGACCTAAAGATTCCTTTGGTACAGTAAGGATGAAAACAAAAGACATCTGGCAACTTGAGGGAATTTGCGGTACAATCATCTTTGAATCATGTGGGAGGTCCGGCGCGGGAAAAAAAAGTGCCGGAAAAGAAAAAATGAAAGGTGGAGAAAGAAGAAATGTACAACATTTTAGTATGTGATGATGATAGAGAGATTGTAGACGCCATTGAGATTTATCTGACCCAGGAGGGCTATCATGTGCTGAAAGCATATGACGGCATGCAGGCCATCCAGATGCTCGAGAGGGAGGAGATTCAGCTGCTGATTATCGACGTCATGATGCCGAAACTGGACGGCATCCGTGCGACGCTGAAAATCAGGGAAAAGAGCAGTATTCCGATCATTATTCTGTCCGCAAAATCAGAGGATGTGGACAAAATTCTGGGACTGAACATCGGCGCGGATGATTACGTGACGAAGCCGTTCAATCCGCTCGAGCTGGTGGCGAGGGTGAAATCTCAGCTGCGGCGCTACACGAAACTTGGAAATCTTCCGGCGGACGACGGAGAAAATGTGTATCAGGTCGGCGGGCTTCTCGTCAATGACGATTTAAAAGAAGTCAGCGTCGAGGGCGAACCAGTCAAACTGACCCCGATCGAATACAACATTCTCCTGCTGCTGGTAAAAAATCCGGGCAAAGTATTTTCGATTGAGCAGATTTATGAGAGTATCTGGAACGAGGAAGCGATCGGTGCGGATAATACAGTTGCGGTTCATATCCGTCACATCCGTGAGAAAATCGAAATCAACCCGAAGGAGCCGCGCTATCTGAAAGTTGTATGGGGAATTGGGTATAAGATTGAGAAACAATAATAAGGAGTGAATAATTGTGAAAGAACGAAAACTCTACAGCCTGACGGGGAAGCTGATCGTTTTTCTTCTGCTGATCGTTTTTGCCGCCAGTGCGCTGTTCGGGGGCATTCAGACACTGATGCTTTCCAGCGTCGGCCTGACGCCGAATGCGGCAGCCAAAAAAGTATGCGTTTGAAGAAACCACCGCATGCGGCACACTGGTGCAGCGGCAGCTTCATAACGTCATGAGCTACTATAATGATATGAGTAAATTCGGCACAAACGGTCGATACGACGGAACAAAAGAGATTGATTACCGTGCCTTTGCAACCGATGGAGAGGGAAGCGGCGGGATAAGTACAACGTACACCATTGACCAGCTTGTCAAGATGTACGATGACGGCAGCAGCGCAGACCTCAATGAGGTGGCAGCGTATACTGCGGACAATTATGCGACGAACGATGCCGGAATTGACAAAGAAGCCTATCTTGCATACGAAGATGGAACTGACGTGAGCCAGGAAACAGAAGAGACGGATGTAGCCGCACTCACCGAAGAAGTGAGCGCGGCAGATGCAGAGACGTTTGACAGCTTTTCCCCGGACGGCGAGGTCTACTTTCCTTCCGATAATGCAGTGAAAAGCCTGAAAGAGAAAAAAATTGATCCTGCTGATGTTTCCTCCCAGTTTTTGTATCTATACGATCAGGGAATGAGCCTGGAAACGCAGAAAACGAAAGCGGGAACGTACCTCTATGAGTACGCGGCGGCAAATCTGAAAAAGGTATCCATCCGCGATCTGTATATGACACTTTCCGGGGTCACGGAAGAAGTTGCTGCTTTTAAAAACCAGGAGAGCGGCATCAGCGTCGATGCGGACGATGCCAATCTCTGGTACTGTCTGGAGGATAAAGAAGGAAATATCTATACGAATGTGGATTCCTGGAAAAATGGTTACACAACAGCCATTGCGCAGAAATCGCCCTATCCGTTCGCCTTTGCTGTTGACCGGACCGGCGGTGCCGACAAAGTCCGTTCTTATGCAACAAGAAAAAACAGCCCGGCCGTGGAAGCAGCGAGAAGCTATCTGCTGAACAATCAGATTGCAGATAATTATCAGAAGATCTTTGTTGCACTGGATCCGGATCTGGCAGCAAGCGACTATTTCTCCCAGTACAGTGAGATCTACAGCCAGTGGCTTCCGAAAATGCAGCTCCTTCTTCTGATGATTGCAGTTGGCGGAATCGGAACGCTGGTCTGCCTGGTCCTGTTCACACTGCAGGCAGGAAGAAATGGAAAAAACAAAGAAATCCGCCTTTACTTTTTCGATCAGTGGTACACGGAAATCGCAGCTGCAGCCGCCATCCTGATTGTGATGGGAGCAGTTGGAATCGTTGCTGTCTGCATCGAACTTTCCTACGGCGGCGTTCATTATATCCAGAATTTTGACGGAAACTACATCTACAGCGGATCCTATGGAAATGAAGCAGATACATGGCGAAGCCTGGTGGCCGCATCGGGCATCCTCGCCGGATTTCTGATCACACTGATTCCGTACTGCTCACTGGTGCGCCGGATCAAAGCACGCAACGTCTGGAAACAGTCGTTTTTGTACTGCGTCGGCCACCGGATCGTGTCTGCCGGAAGAACCTTCTATGAAGGCAGACAGGAGTCGGAGCGAACGATCCTTATGTTCTGCGTTTTCTGCGGCGTGCAGATCATTCTCTGCTGCGGCTTCGGAATGTTCGGCGTATTCCTTACCCTGGTGATGGATGCCGCAGTGCTGCTTCTTCTGCTGCGCGAGGCATCCGGAAGAAAACAGATTGAACATGGCTTAAAAGAGATTGCTGCGGGCGATCTGGATTACAAGATTGACCTGACGGAGCTGCAGGGGGAAGACAACCTTCAGCTTGCCGGAATTGTCAATTCGCTCGGAGAGGGAATGAAAGCGGCAGTGCAGGAGCAGATGAAGAGCGAGCGCTTAAAAGCGGATCTGATCACCAACGTATCCCACGATATCAAGACACCGCTTACTTCTATTATTAATTATGTCGATCTGCTGAAACGGGAAAATATTGAAAACGAGAAAGCGAAAGATTATATCCGCGTACTCGACGAAAAATCACAGCGCCTGAAACAGCTGACGGAGGACCTTGTCGAGGCATCGAAGATCAGCTCCGGAAATATTAAACTGGAATTCATGAACCTGAACCTGAATGAACTGGTACAGCAGGTGAACGGAGAATTTGCGGAGCGGTTCGAAGGCCGCAATCTCGACCTGATCTGTATTCTCCAGCCGGAACCGCTTCTGATCCGTGCGGACAGCCGCCGCATCTGGCGCGTGCTTGAGAACCTGTACGTAAATGTCTGCAAATATGCCATGCCGGGAACACGGGTTTATGTGGATGCCATCAAAAAATGACGGAAAGATTCAGCTCTCGATTAAGAACATTTCCGAGAACCCGCTGAACTTCCAGGCAGATGAACTGACGGAGCGTTTTATCCGCGGCGATGTCAGCCGGAGCACCGAGGGCAGCGGCCTGGGTCTTTCAATCGCAAAGAACCTAACGGTATTGCAGCATGGAAGCTTCAACATTTATCTGGACGGCGACCTGTTCAAGGTTACGATTACGTTTGATGAAGCTGTAAAGGAGAAAAAACCCGATGCCTCCGATGATCGTACCGGAAGCGGTACAGGAGGAAGCACAGCAGGATGCCTGAGAAGTGTTGAAAAATAAAAGAGAATAGAAAACGACAACTCCCCGCCGGGAAACACGCAGCAGATGCGGTTCCCGGCGGGGAGTTGTTTATGAAATGCAGTTTATTTATTCGTTTGTTTCGTCTGTTTCTGTCTGTTCAGCCGGGCTTGCAGATTCCTCTTCCGAAGCAGTTTCTGCAGCATCGGTAGTTTCAGCCGGAGCAGCGTCATCGGAACGTTCAGTCAGCGGGCTTGGTCTGTCCATTGCTTCGAGTGCCCGTAAGGATTCTTCTTCCGGTGTCAGAACCTCGTTTTCTTCCTCAGGCATATAGAATGGGAAGATTTTGTTTACGAAGAACCAGGAGCATCCAAGCGCTACCGTGGAAAAGCCCAGAAGGAACATCAGAAGAATCAGATAGCTGACAATCTTTGTCGTGGAGAATACATAGATCAGCAGCGGACAGAGATTGACGAGCAGGATCATGATGGTCCACGGCAGGTGGCGGATTGCCATCAGGATGGAGTTCTTGATCGTGTTTTTTCACAGTATTGTCAAAGCGGCTCAGTACCGGAAATACATAGGAAAGTACCATGGCCTCGAAAAAGATCAGTACCAGGAAAACAAAACGCAGGTAGGTGATGGTACCCGGCATTCTCATGACCAGCAGAAGATCAAGAATCAGAACAATCAGAACCGCCAGCAGGATGAGCCAGATGGCAGTTGCCTGCTTGAAGTTTTCGCGGAAGGATTTCCAGTAGGTACGGAAGATATACGTCTCCTCATTTTTCGATCATCTTCAGCGTGACGTAGTACATTGCTGTGAAATTGGCGCCGATTGTCACAATCGGGATACACATAATAAGGAAAATAATGTTCAGCATCATCAGGTCGAAGACACGGCCCATAATCTGCGAGAACTTACTGTCCAGGCTGAAAAAACTCATAATTTGTTCCTCCTTTTCTGTTGAATTAAGTGTGCCGCCGATTAACGTTCCGGCTGGCAGACATCATAGAAAAGTATAGCGAATTTTCAGAAAATGCAATGAAGAGAATATAAACTTTTCGTTTCGTCATTTTGTATAAGAGTGAACATTTTGTTTGTGCAAAGTGGACAGAAGAGAACGGTTCGAGAAAATCCGAAAGCAGAATTGCCAATCTGCCGGAGGAAAGTTTGTGTAATTGTGGCATGGTCGAATGCGGGTAGAAAAGGTATACTAATCCCATAAGCAAGAGAGATGCAAATGCAAAACTCATAATAAAACGCATGATGTTCATTTAGGGAGGATTCAAAAATGGCAAGTTTATCTTTACAGCACATTACAAAAAGATATCCGAACGGTTTTGAAGCAGTAAAAGACTTCAACCTGGAAATCGCTGACAAAGAGTTTATCATCTTCGTAGGACCATCTGGATGTGGTAAATCTACAACACTTCGTATGATCGCAGGTCTTGAGGAGATCTCCGATGGTACTCTGAAAATTGACGATAAAGTAGTAAACGATGTAGAGCCGAAAGACCGTGATATCGCAATGGTATTCCAGAACTACGCTCTGTATCCACACATGACCGTATATGATAACATGGCATTCGGTCTGAAACTGAGAAAAGTTCCGAAAGATCAGATCGACAAACAGGTTAAAGAAGCAGCTAAAATCCTTGACCTGGAGAAACTGCTTGACCGTAAACCGAAAGCTCTTTCCGGTGGTCAGAGACAGCGTGTTGCTATGGGACGTGCAATCGTACGTGATCCTAAAGTATTCCTTATGGACGAGCCTCTGTCAAACCTGGATGCAAAACTTCGTGTACAGATGCGTACCGAGATTTCCAAACTGCATGAGAGACTGGGCGCTACCATCATCTACGTAACACATGACCAGACCGAGGCTATGACACTTGGTACCAGAATCGTTGTTATGAAAGACGGAGTTGTTCAGCAGGTAGATACCCCGCAGAACCTGTACAACGCACCGGGCAACCTGTTCGTTGCAGGATTCATCGGATCTCCGCAGATGAACTTCCTGGATGCAAAAGTAAAAGTTAACGGAAACGACGTTACTCTTACTGTTGGTAAATACAACATGAAACTGCCGGCTTCCAAAGCAAAAGCTGTTATCGACGGCGGATATGACGGAAAGACCGTTGTTATGGGTATCCGTCCTGAGAACGTACATGATTCTCAGATGTTCATCGAAACTTCCAAAGACAGCGTAGTTGAGTGCAAGATCAACGTATACGAGCTGTTAGGTGCAGAAGTTTACCTGTACTTCGATTGCGAAGGCTTCCCAATGACAGCCCGCGTAGATCCTCGTACAACTGCAAGAAGCGGTGATACCGTTAAATTTGCTCTGGATATGGAGAAAGTTCATCTGTTCGACAAAGAGACAGAGATCACCATTACCAACTAATCCATATGAACATCAGCGCGTATGCGCAAACATAGAGAAAAGGATCGGCATCCGTTCGGATGCCGGTCCTTTTTGGCATATGCACCGCCCTCCTTTTGCGAAGCAAAAAATTAGTTGCCAATGAGAAAAAATTAAGCTATAGTTATAGATAAGACGCACCCTGGAGTAAAATACGCCAGGAGAAAGGAAGTGGCAGATTTGGTATCAAGTCAGGTATTACAGAAAACCCTTGATGAATTAAGAAATATTACGAGAATTGATTTATGTGTGACGAATACGGATGGTGTTCTGCTGGTGACCACATTCCCGGAAACCGCGATTGATGCAGAAAGCATCCGTTCTTTTGTATTATCCGCTGCGGACAGCCAGATTGTACAGGAATATCATTATTTTAAAGTATATGACAACCAGAATGTGGAGTATATTCTGATTTCTAAAGGAAGTAGCGACGATGCATATATGATCGGAAAGGTTGCCGTATGTGAGATTCAGAATCTTATCATTGCATACAAAGAGCGTCTGGACAAAAACAACTTTATCCAGAACCTTCTTCTCGACAATCTTCTTCTGGTGGATGTCTACAACCGCGCGAAAAAAGCTTCGCATCGACACAGATGTGCGCCGCGTTGTTTACATGGTAGAGACGAAGCTGGAAAAAGGACATCAGCGCACAGGAGACAGTAAAGAGCCTCTTTGCTTCAAGACCGAGAGATTTCATCACCGCAGTCGATGAGAAGAGCATTATCATTGTAAAGAACTGAAGGATACCGACACCTTCGAGGATATGAACCAGACCGCAAGAATGCTGGTTGATATGCTGAATGCAGA
>ENA-OQHD01000134-OQHD01000134.1-human-gut-metagenome-genome-assembly--contig:-NODE-134-length-31675-cov-3.520223_pt1 | contig 31675 bp, 48 predicted proteins | sample MGYA00242560_ERZ504711 | MGnify/ENA primary metagenome ERZ504711 (study PRJEB26092, sample SAMD00036198) | human gut metagenome | host: Homo sapiens | study: EMG produced TPA metagenomics assembly of...
ACCCTGACGGAAAGTTTCACACTTCCCATCAGGGCAATCCGAATTGGTCCACCGGACCAATTCTTGATACGCAAAGCGAAAAAATAATGCAGGAGATGGGACTTGAACCCACACGATCTTGCGACCACAGGCACCTGAAGCCTGCGCGTCTGCCAATTCCGCCACTCCTGCATTTCTTGTCTTGCAGCTCTCATGTGCCGCTCAACAAAACATATATTACCAGATGATTCCGAATCTGTCAACAGCTTTTTCAAATTTTTCAAAAATTCAATTTCTTTTTGCCCGAAAAGCCCGCCATCCGCAGGCTTTTCGTGAGATCCTGCATCACCTGGACTCCCGGCAGGAAATTGCCGTCAGCAGCGCAAGTCCGAAGAAAATACAGAAATCAGAAACATTGAACACAAGTCTGCGGAACTTCTCCGGTCCAAACCGGAAGCTGACATAGTCGGTCACGTAACCTCTCTTATGCCGGTCATACCAGTTCGACATGCCGCCGCCAATCGTAAGCGCGAGCCCAAGCTTCTTCGCCTTACACTTACGTCTGCCCGCCAGCGCTCCGAGACGCGCCCACAGTCCGGACAGCAAAAATGAAGGTGAGAATTTCCACCTTCTTCGTGCTGTCCGCGAAGCCGCCGCCCGCTACGCCGCGGTTATGACATTTCCGCAGGACAATATGTCCTTTGCAGACCGGGATCTGCTCATTTTCCTTTAACTCCTCTTCTGCCTTCTTTTTCAGGCATCCGTCTGCAAGGAAAACCGCTCCCGGCAGCAGGGTCCAGATCATTCCTCTTCCGGTACCTCTGCTTCTTTTTCAGGCTCTTCTTCCGGCGCTGCTGCTTCGGTTTCTTCTGCTTTTTCTTCCGGTTCTACGTGTACAAACTCGGCATCCTCCGGCTCATCTTCCTTCTCCGGCATAGCAGCACCGCAGCGCATGCAGAAAGCTGCATCTTTCGGAACACTTGCGCCGCAGGCCGGGCATACGATGCGGCCTCTCTTGTTTGCCACATCTTCCTTGCAGTCTGCAATCTCTTTTTTCCAGATCGGTGATATCTTTGCAGAAGCCGGCAAGATTCTCGTCGAATGCTTCGCCGTTCAAATAGCGGTTGTAGATGATCTGTCCGATATCCTGGTAATTCTTCTCAATCTGATCCTCGAGCGCATGCTGACGGGTGCGGATCTTCTGAATTTCTACGAATTCATCTGTTTTCTTTCCCACAGTATCCACTGCTTTTTTTCAGTGTTTTACTTAAATTTCCTAAAAAAATCCTCTGCCATAGTTAAAACCCTCTCTTTCTTATCTCTTATTTCAAGAAAACGCCAGTTTCACGTCTGCTCCGCTGTGTTTTCCAGTTACCTTATTTCTGCTCTAACTTTGGAACTTCCTGGCCGCGCAGGAGAATCGTCGGCCCGCCGGTCTTTTCAATATAGTCTTTTGTGATGATAACCTCTCCGATGCTGCTGTCCTTTGGAATCTCATACATGATATCCAGCATGAAATCCTCGATGATCGAACGGAGTGCTCTCGCACCGGTATCTTTTTCCAGCGCTTTTCTTGCAATAGAGCGAAGTGCATCATCATCAAATTCCAGTTTCACCTCGTCGAGTTCGAGCAGTCTCTTATACTGCTTCAGGATCGCATTTTTCGGTTCTTTTAAGATCTCGACCAGCATATCCTCATTGAGACTCTCCAGCGTAAATACGATCGGCAGACGGCCAAGGAACTCCGGCACCATACCGAAAGTCCGAAGGTCTTCTAAGGTCACCTGTGACAGCAGGTTCTTATCCCCATCATACTTGTCCTTCAGATCCGCCTGGAAGCCAATGGAAGCTGTCTTGTTCAGACGCTCCTTGATGATGTCCGTCAGATCCGGGAAGGCACCGCCGCAGATAAAGAGAATGTTTCTGGTATTGACGGTCTCGAGCGGAACCATCGCATTTTTGCTGTTGGCTCCCACCGGAACTTCGATGTCGCTGCCCTCGAGGAGCTTCAGCATTCCCTGCTGTACGGCTTCTCCGCTGACGTCTCTCTGGTTTGTATTTTTCTTTTTCGCAATCTTGTCGATCTCGTCGATGAAGATAATACCGTGCTCCGCGCGCTCCACATCGTTGTCTGCGGCCGCTAAAAGCTTAGATACCACGCTTTCAATATCATCGCCGATATAACCCGCTTCGGTAAGGGATGTGGCGTCCGTGATGGCAAGCGGCACATCTAAGAGGCGTGCCAGTGTCTGCACCAGATACGTTTTTCCCGGAACCGGTCGGTCCGATCATCAGCATGTTGGATTTTTGCGATCTCGATATTTCCGTCCTGCGGTGCAAAGACACGTTTGTAATGGTTGTAAACGGCAACCGACATGACTTTCTTTGCACGTTCCTGGCCGATGACGTATTCGTCAAGCATCGCCTTGATCCGGTGCGGCGGCGGAATGTCCTTGATGGAAAATTCTTTTGTTTTCTTCTTTTCTTCTTTTTTCTTTACCCGCTGCCGGTTCGGGATCTGGTTGGAAAGCCCGGAGAGATCGAACATGCCGATATTCGGCATGTTGTTCATATTATTCATCATCTCATTGATCTGCCCCGGGTTCTGGTTCATGGTATCAAAGCTCTTCTGCATGCAGTCCGGGCAGATATTGATGTTTCCCGGAAGGGTAATCATCTTTCCGGCTTTGCTCTCCGGTCTGCGGCACATGAAGCAGACTTTTTCATAAGTATCTTCTGTATGATGGTCAGAGCTTTTTGTTTCCGCCTTCGTTTCGTCCGCGGTACCGTCCACTCTGTCTTTCTCTTCTGACATGATTTTTCAAATTCCTTTCTGTAATAGATCGCTTGGTCTAGCTTGATTATAGCCCAAAAGCCATAGGGTCACAAGTAAAAACTTTCTTAAAAATTACCAACTTTTTTAAGAATTTTACGAATTCAAAAAATTATATCAAAAAATGCAGAAAAAGGCGGACAGCCAGGCGTTCATATTCCTGTGCTGTCCGTCGTTTTTTCTCTTAGGAAATAGTTATTTCGAGTTTTTATCTGTTGCCAAACGGATTCTGAATACCCTGGTCATTCTGATCGGAGCTTCCGGTTCCATCGTTTGTGGTTCCGTTGCTGCTTCCGCTCGTCTGCGGCATATCTGCTGCAGAGCCAAGGGTCAGCGTCAGTGTTACTTCTTTGTACTCACCGTTATCCGCGCGCTGTACGGTGACATCTACAGTCTCGCCTGCCGCATAATAGGTCAGTGTCTCTTTTAAGCCTTTGGCGTTCGAGATGCTTCTTCCATCAAACGTGGTGATAACATCGCCTTTCTTGAAGCCCGCATCGGCTGCCGGGCTGCCGTCCACAACGCTCATGATGCAGACACCGGTCGGAATACCGTAGTTCTGGGAAACATCTGCGCTGACATCTGCCATGTTGATTCCGATATAAGCGGCCTCATCATCGCTGACTTTGTATCTTGTTGTCAGGTTCATCAGGTTCTGCAGAATCGGCTCCGCTTTCGAAATCGGGATCGCAAAGCCCATGCCCTCGACCTGTGTGGAGCTGTATTTTGCTTCGTTAATGCCGATCAGCTCACCGTTCATGTTCAGAAGGGCGCCGCCGCTGTTTCCAGGGTTGATGGCTGCATCGGTCTGGATCAGTCCCTCAGAAGTAATCGTCTCGCCGGTACTCTCATCCTGACTGGAGATCGTACGGTCTTTTGCACTGATATATCCGCTCGTCAGGGACTGGCCGGTTCCCAGTGCATTTCCGATTGCCACAACCTGATCACCGACCTCAAGGTCATCGGAATTTCCCATCACGGCAATTTTGATCTGGCTCTTTGTCTCGTCCTTGATGTCGGAAAGTTTTACTGCAACAACAGCAAGGTCATTGTCCGCATCGGTACCTTTGATCTGGCCTTCTACCGTCTCATCGTCGATAAAGCTGACGGAAAGAGACGTTGCACCGCTGACAACGTGGTTGTTTGTCGCAATCAGGAGCTCATCGTCGTTCTGTCCGACAATAACTCCGGTTCCGCTTGCAGGAACTTCCTGGCTTGTGGTTCCGAAGAATGTCTCAACTTCTTCCACCGTTGTCGTAGAAATTGCTACCAGAGACGGCATCGCACTCGATGCAACATCTTTCACGGACATCTCGCCGGTTGCTTTTACGGTATCGGAGGTATCACTGCTGTCTGCTGCCGTTGTTGTGGTGGTCGTCGGAATTGTAACTTCCTGCTTCTGCTCTGTTGCTGTACCGATCACTTTCGTACCGACTGCTGCAGTCCCAATGAAAACACCGCCTGCCACGAGTCCGAAGCACGCTGCCATGGCAAGTGTCATGCCCAATTTTTTTAGCGGCTGACATTGGTTTTTTTCGCTTTCTTTTTGTGATCCTGCGGCTGCGGAACGGCAGAAAACTGTGGTTTTTCCTGCTTCGGAGCACTCTGTGTCTGTGACTGGTACTGATAATGTTCTGTCTTTGCAGAAGATGTCTGCTCTGCCTTTGCCTCCGACGGGTCCGGTTTTTGCCGGTGTAGGAAGCGCTGTTATTCTCCTCGCCGGTCTTTCCGCTGATTTTCGGATTCACCCAGCTGTAGGTTGTCGTTTTCTTTTCTTCCGCCTTCGGCGCTTCTGCGGTTTCCTGCGGTTTTTCCGTCTCTGCTGCACTCTGCTCTGCTGTCGTTTCTGCTTTTACTTCTTCTGTATGCTCTGCAGCTTTGGTTTCCTCTGCTGCCTCACCATTTATTTCTTCTTTTTTAAATTCTTCACTCATGGCTGATCCCTCTTTCTCTTTTCTATCTCAGGCACCAATACACAGTGCTCTTATTTCTTTCTTCATTTTCTACTGCCTATTGTACGTTAGAATTGTGTTGAAACTGTGATAATTTTGAAAAAAGAGGAATTTTATGCTGCGGTTTTTATTCTACCGTAACGGATTTCGCCAAGTTTCTCGGTTTATCCACATCGAGGCCTCTGCCGATCGATACGTAGTAGCCAAAGAGCTGCAGTGGAATGATTGCCAGGGAATTTGCAAAAACCGGATTTGTCTCCGGCAGGTAAACTACGTAGTCGGCTACTTTTTCCACTTCTGTATTGCCAACGGTCGTTACCGCCATGACAAACGCGCCTCGTGTCTTCACTTCCTGAATATTGCTGATCGTTTTCTTGTAGAGCTCCGGCTGGGTCAGCACGGCTACGACAAGGCGTCCGTCCTCAATCAGGGAAATGGTTCCGTGTTTCAGCTCACCGGCTGCATACGCCTCGGAATGGATGTAGGAAATCTCTTTCAGCTTCAGGGAGCCCTCCATCGAGATTGCATAGTCGATGCCGCGTCCGATGAAAAAGACGTGTTCTGCCGCAAGATAACGGTTGGCAAAACGCTGTACGTTCTCCTTGTGGGACAGCAGCAGGGAAATCTGCTCCGGCAGGCGCTCAAGGCTCTGGATCATTGCATCGAAGTCATTCTGCGAAACGGTTCCGCGTACTTTGGCAAACTTCATCGCCAGAAGATACTGCGCGATAAGCTGTGTGCTGTACGCTTTCGTTGTCGCAACAGCGATCTCCGGACCGGCCCAGGTGTACATGACATTGTCTGCCTCTCTTGCAATCGAACTTCCAACTACGTTTACGATGCCAAGGGTACGCACGCCCTTTTCTTTTGCAAGGCGGAGAGCCGCGAGGGTATCGGCCGTCTCACCCGACTGGCTGACGATGACCACGAGCGTATTTTCCGGCAGAATCGGATCACGGTAGCGGAATTCGCTTGCCAGATCTACCTCAACCGGAATTCTTGCCAGCTTTTCGAAGATGTATTTTGCGGTTACACCGGTGTGATATGCAGAACCACAGGCAACAATAAAGATCTTGCTGATTGCACGGATCTCTTCGTCCGTCATGCCAAGCTCCTCGATCACTACGTCACCATTCTTGATGCGTGGGGTCAGCGTATCTTTTACGGCTTTTGGCTGCTCATGCATCTCTTTCAGCATAAAATGCTCATAGCCGCCTTTCTCTGCGGCATTCATATCCCATTCGATGTGCGTAGGCTCCTTTTGCAGCTCCTCCTCATCGATATTGTAAAAAATGAAGGCCGTCTCGGGTCAGCTTGACAATCTCCTCATTTTCCAGAAAATAGACATCTCTTGTATATTTCAGTACAGCCGGAACGTCGGATGCAATCAGGTTTCCGCTCTTACTTGTACCAACGATCAGCGGGCTGTCTTTACGGACCGCATACACCTCATCCGGATGGTCGCAGAACAGGATACCCAGTGCATACGATCCCTCCATGCGGTGCATAACCTTTGTGATCGTTGCAAGCGGATCGCCGTTATAATAGTAATCCAGCATATGGGCAATTACCTCGGTATCTGTCTCCGAAAGGAACTCATATCCTTTGGACATCAGTTTTTTCTTTAATTTCAGATAATTCTCAATAATTCCATTGTGTACAACGACAATCGAGTGGTCTTTATTGAAATGCGGATGTGCATTCAGATCGGAAGGTGCCCCATGCGTTGCCCATCTCGTATGTCCGATTCCTACGGTACCCGGAAGTGTCGCTCCATTTTGTGTCATTTCCTCAAGCACCTTCAGACGGCCCATTGCTTTCTGCATCTGAATTTTGTTTCCATCGTATACAGCAATTCCGGCCGAATCGTATCCGCGGTACTCCAGCTTTGACAATCCGTCCAGCAGCACCGGGGCAGCCTGGCAGGTTCCAATATATCCAACAATTCCACACATAGAATTTTTTCCTCCTAACAGTAAAGCGGCACCCTTGTTCTGTTTTCAGGTTATGCCGCCTTCTAATTTCTTGTTCTTTACCTTTTTTACCACTCTGCTCCGTTCTCTGTCAACCTTATGGAGCATTTCGTATTTACTTACAAGATCCTTTTTACTTTTTTGTTTTTTTACTTTCACTTATCTTCTATTTCGCTTTTTTTCGTATCTTTCCGTGATATTCCCACCATGTTTTGTTTGAGGTACACCAGCGGATTACACTGTCCGGAAGGCTTTTGTATCGTTTTCCGAGGAAGTAGCCCACATATTTGAATCCGCTTTGAAAGAATAAAGTGACGAGCAGCCACGGCTTATGAATTTTGCAGACGTAGGATGCCGATTTTTTCACCATACGGATTCCCTCACTCTCAGACGGATACGCATCAAAGATCTCCGGATGCTGTGCCTGGGATACACCGAGGTCGAAATTGCGGTGAAGCTGTGCCAGACAACCGTAATTGTGGGAATGTACCACCTTCGCATCTGCCGCATAGGCAATCGCATAGCCCGCCTGCACAAGATGCCCGGCATAGATCATATCTTCGTTAAACAAGGTGCTTTCTACAAATCCACCCAGCTCTTCATATGTCCTGCGGTCATACATTGCACAGACATTGGAACAGAAAAAAGTCTTAACACCAAGTTTTGGCAGATCACCGGCATCCTTGATATCACTCTCGTCCGGATAGTTAAAGCCTCTCGTAAACCGTTCCAGTGTACGGCAGTCATCCCGCGGAAGCTGCCGCGCATAGGCCGCCTTCACATGCGGCAGTGAAAATTTTTACCACCAGATGTTCCACGCACGCATTATCGTACGGCATGGCATCCTGGGTCATAAAAAGCAGAAGATCCGCATCTGAACTTTCTGCCATCTCCCTTCTCGTTCCGCCGTGGTCGAACTCGCTCGGCTGAATATGCTCCACCATAATCTTGTCTGAAAGCTGCTCCCACGCCGGATTCCAGAACCTTTTACCCCGTATTCACGACCCGGATCGAACGGATCGGGTAAGTCTGTTTTAAAAGGCGGGGCAGAAGTTCTGCGAACTCCTGCCCTGGTTTATACGTTGGTATCATGACATCAACGGTATATTGACTCATCTTGTCGTATTCTCCCTGTATTTTAATCTCCTGCTACCACAGAATCTGTTGCAGCGCCCGGTCCCTGATTCAGTACATACTCAATCATATCATCATCGTAGCCGCTCTCTCTTGCAATATAGTCACTGTACTCTATCACGGCTGCAGATGGATCATAGCTCATCGCCGGATACAGATAAGCGTGCAGTTCCTTTACATTGTGTTCCAGTGTAACCGGAATTACGACATCAACGCCAAGTGCGCTTTCTACATTTTCTCCATAACACAGCTGGAACGGATATGCATAAGATGTTCCCATTTTGTACGTTACCGCATGCATGCCAAGCTCCAGAATTTCGTTTTTGGTAAGGCTGGTGCTGACATTTCCCATCACTTTATCCAGAATCTCCGGAATCTTGGTCGGATTCTGTTTAATCTTCTGTACCATGAGATTGATGACGATTCGCTGACGGCTCGTACGTTTCGCATCGTCGCCGCCGCCGTAACGGATCCGCGCATAGGAGGTTGCAAGTGCACCGCTGACATGACGTACTTCGCTGTAATCATCCCCAAGGTCCTCATCATACGGAATAGCTTCATACTCTACGCCCTGTGCTTCCGATACCTCTCTGTTGTAGTTGTTTGCATGAACACACTCTGCATTTGTCATCTCGATGTCGAGACCGCCCAAGACATCAATCGCATCGGCGAGTGCCTTGAAGTTTACGGTAACGTAATCGGTCAGTGCAAGGTCAAGGTTTGTATTCAGCATGGAGAGCATACTCTCCGGACCGCCGCGGTTGTATGCGGAATTGGCTTTGTCAAACTCATAATATTCATCGGTATATTTCGCCATATTCATCCAGGTGTCACGCATAATCGACACCATACGGATTTCCTGCTTGTCGTGATCAATACAACAGAGAATAATAGTGTCACTGTTCATGCTTTCTGCCAGCTCGGAGCCTTTCACACCTCTGGCATCCACGCCGACCAGCGCGATGACCTGTGTACCGGACATCTGTGAGAGATCGGTATTTGCCTTTACTTCACTGTTGATCTGAATCTGGGAGCTGTCCAGCGTATCCTGATTCATCTTATCCATCGAACGGTTGATCCATGCGTAGACGAACAGAATTCCGGAAAGAATCAGCAGAACGGTGATTTCAATTCCGAAAATTATTTTTCTGCGGCGCACTTTTTTTGTATTTTCTGCTCTTTTTGTAATTCTTCTTCGACATCTCTTTTCCCCTTATCTTTTAGTAAGCGTTTTTATTCACAAATCCTTTGAAAAAGGTCAGGAACAGAATTTTAAAATCAAGTCCCAGCGTCCAGTTTTCAATATAATACAGATCACAGTCAATACGCTTTCGGATGGAAGTGTCTCCCCGGTATCCATTCACCTGTGCCCACCCCGTAAGACCGGGACGCACCTGATGTTTTACCATATAACGCGGGATTTCCTCCCGGAATTTTTTCCACAAAGAAAGGTCGCTCCGGCCGCGGTCCGACCAGGCTCATATCTCCTTTTAAGATGTTAAAGAGCTGTGGAAGCTCATCAATGCTGGTATGGCGCATGAATTTTCCAAATCCCGTCACACGCGGGTCATTCTTCACGGTCCATGCCTTCTTTTCTTTCTCCTCCGTCTGAACTTCCATCGAACGGAACTTGTACATTTCAAACGGTTTGTTGTGCAGTCCGACGCGTGTCTGACGGTAGATCAGCGGACCCGGTGAGGTCAGCTTGATCATGATGCAGGAAAACAGCATCACCGGTGAGAACAGAATGATCGCCACGAGCGCGCCGAAAATATCCACAATCCGTTTCAGCATCGCGTTGAACGTGTTGGAAAGCGGCACATAGCGGATATTGATGACAGGAAGTCCCTGCAGGTCTTCTGTGTACGGCTTTGTCGGAATGATGTTGTGGTAATCCGGCACAAACTGGGTATGTACGCCGGATTTTTTCACACATGGCAACGATCTCCTCCAGGCGGAAGTATTCGTTCAGGCCAAGGGTAATGGCAATTTCATCCAGTTTGTTTTCCGGCAGAATGACTGAAAGATTGTTGATTCTTCCAAGAACCTTGACACCGCGGTACATCGTTCCCGCTTTGACATGGTCATCGAGGATTCCGCGGACGAGATAGCCCCACTCTGGGTTTGCAATGATCCGGTCAATGTATTCCTCGGTCGCACGGCTGTAGCCGACCATCAGAATCTGCTTCTGGTTGCGGCCGTGTTTCCACATATTGCTTAAGATATAGTGGATCAGATTTCTTACGATCGTTTCCAGTGTCACATTCAGCACAAAGAAGATGCAGAGCATACCACGGGAAAAGTGAACCTGGCGCACCATGTAAAGGCTGGCCAGCCAGACCAGAAATCCAACCGTATTCGCTTTTAAGATATTGGCAAATTCCAGACGTCTTCCCTGAAAACGCTTGGATGCATAGAGATTAAATGCATAGTAAAGCAGCAGATAGCCGGGCACGATATAGAGCAGTGCCATCATATACGTCGCCGGCGGCAGAATTCCCCTCTCCGGATGATTATTCATAACGCCCAGCCGCACATAGCAGTACCAGGACAGTACATAGGAAAGTGCGAGCACCAGGGCATCGATCAGAACGTGCATCCGGTCAAAATATTTCTGATTATCGTTGATCAAATTCGTTCACCTTATCTGATTTTTTCGGGATTTAAAAATTCCCTACCCCTAACTATACAATAAGTTCCAAAAAAGAGCAATCATATTTTTCTAACATTCTTCTTATTTCCGTAAACTTTTAACTTTTCGTAATCTTTTGAAAGAATCCTTATGCCCTCTCCAGAAATCTCCGGAACACATTGATAAAAAGCTCCCATTCGATGACAAAATACGTGCCGAGGCGCTTCCACTCAAAACGGATCTTTTTTGCTCTGTTTTCCGGCTTCCGGCAGATGAAAAACCATTCTTGATTCCTGCCAGATATTCTTTTCCGTATCCCTTCGATGCAAAAAAGACCAGTTTTGCCGAAAAACCGAGGATAAAGGCCGGCAGGTTAAGCAAAATCTGTAAAACCGGCATATTTTTATAGATCAGATAAATATTGTTCCTGGAAGAATAACGGATTTTAAAGAGGTTATACCGGGAGCCGCTCGTTCCGCTTCCGACGTGGTAAACCTTCGCGGACGGCTCATACCAGTTCTCGTAGCCCAAAAGCCGCGCACGATAGCCGATGTCGGTATCTTCCAGATAAGCGAAATGTTCTTCGTCAAAAATGTCCGGTCTTTTCCAGAAATTCCCGGCGGTAGATCGCTGCTCCGGCGCAGGCCGCAAAAATTCCGGTCGGACGTTTCAAATTCACTGACCGGTTTTCCTTTTCCTCTTGCGAATGCCCATCCCAGCATATTATAGTAATTTCCCGCATCGTCGATTTTATCACGCTCCTGATAGGAAATCAGCTTTGCGCTGCATGCAAACGCATTCTTTCTTTTACAGATTCCCTCATAAAGGCGCTCGACAAAGTCCTGGAACACTTCGGTGTCGTTGTTTAAAAGGGATCACATACGGCTCCTTCGACTGGCGGATGCCTTCGTTGACCGCACGGCTGAAGCCATAGTTATCATCGAGCTGGATGATTTTCGTCTCCGGGTAGTGTTCCCGCAGAAACGCACAGCTCTCATCCTGTGAACCATTGTCCACGAAATATGTGGTAAATTCCGTAAAGGTCTGCTTTGCAAGCGCTGCAAAGCACGTCTCCAGATACCGGTATCCATTATAATTTGGTATTACAACTGCTACTTTGTCCATGGTTTTACTCCCCTGCCGTCGGCACGCAGTCCATAGTTCCACGATGCCAGCGTTAAATTTGGATTGTAGCAGGGATCTCCTGCCTTTAACAGCCCAATCCAGCGGCTGCGCATAAATTCGATTTCCGACTGGAAGCGGCGCACCTTCTTCTCGTCATCCTCTGCTCCCCTGGATTTAGATTCATAATGGTACAGCTCCACGTGCGGATTGTATACGATTTTATAACCTGCTTTTCCAATGCGTAGGCACAGATCAACATCATTGAAAGCGACGGACAGTTCTTCTTCAAAGCCGCCGACCTCCTCAAAACCTCTTTTTTCATCATCATGCACGCTGCTGTCACCGCACTCACATTCATCTGGAGCGATGCCTTATGCAGGTAGCCGCTTCTTCCGCGCGCCAGTCCTAAAAAGGCGTGGCCCGCAATACCGCCGATACCGATGATGATACCCGCATGCTGCACCGTGTTGTCCGGGTAATACAGCTTCGCGCCGACCGCCCCGATCTGCGGTCTTTGCAGATTGGACACCAATTTTTTCCATAAAATCGGGTGTGATGATTTCCATATCGTTATTGAGAAACAGAAGATACTCTCCCTTTGCCTCTTTGACGCCGAAATTATTGATCGCAGAATAGTTAAAGCCCTGTTTTGGATACTTCAGGACACGGATGCCCTGTGCTTCGAGTTCTTGGTAATAGGAAAACGTTGCTTCCTCAGTGCTGTTGTTCTCAATAATCAGAATCTCATAGGATGGATACATGCACTTCTTCTTAATGGATTCCAGACAGGTGCGTAACGTATCGGCCTGATCCTTGTTCGGGATCAGAATCGAAACCAGAGGCGTTCCCCGCAGTTTATAATCTACATCGTAGAAGCCATAATCCGAACGCAGTGTGACGGTTCCCTCTTCGCCGCAGCGCGCAAGGTTTCCCTCAATTGCCTTTTTTGCCGGCCTCATACGCGTACAGCTTGCTTGCCGGATTGTCTGCGGTGGAAGCGCTGTGGACCCTCCAGTGATATAAAACTCTCGGAATGTGTACAATTTTTCCCGCCATTTCCGTGCAGCGGAAGATATAATCATAATCCTGCGCCCCATTGTATTCCGGACGAAGGCCGCCGGTTTTCTCCGCAATCTCCCGCCGTACAACGAAGAAATGGCAGATATAATTGTTTGACCGCAGCAGATCCAGATTGAAATCCGGTTTGAAATGCGGCTGGAAATACTCGGACAGATCGGTCCGTACCTTGTCCTCATCGGTATAAAAAGCATCGATGGACGGATCTTTTTCCAGACGGATGGCAATTTCAAAGAGTGCATCCGGCGCAAGCAGATCGTCGTGATCCATAAAACCGACGAAATTTCCCGCTGCTGCGGCAAGCGCTGCATTTGTATTCTCTGCAATGCCGATATTTTCCGGAATCGGAACGTTCTTTACGCGCGGATCTTTTCCGGTATACTCTTTCAGGATGCGCGCCATCGTCTCATCCTCCGGGCTGGCATTTCCGATCACCAGTTCCCAGTTTTCATAACTCTGTTTTTCCAGGGATTCGATCATCTGACGCAGCAAAAATTTCCGGCGTACGGTAAGCCGGAACAACAACGCTGATCTTCGGACAATAAGAAAATTTATGATTTTTCTGACACTCCAGGTCCTCCTCTTTTGCGCAGTACTGCTCCCGCCACGGTCCGTACGGAACCTCCTCCGGCTCCATCCTCTCCGAAAGACGGATCAGGAATTCCTTTGGGCCATAATGTTTCAGGTAACGCAGTCCCTTCTGTATGTTGTAAGGTTTCAATTTCCGTATAAAACGGAGCCATTTCATATCTGACACTTTTTTAACTCCTTGGGGTTTTGTTTTTCAGGTTTTTGCTTTTTTCCGTATGAACTCGTTCGCATTATACTCTATTTTACTGCATTTTGCAAATCCCGACTGAAAATATTAAGAAATTATGTGTTTCTTCCCTGCTCGCTTTATGTTATAATAATAAAAGTGTGTCTAATACATTTTAGAGAGATCCGCTGCCCGGACAGTCTTATGCAGCTGTACCCGCTGGATCAGAAGGAGTGAGTTATGATTAGAAAGAATTCTGCAGCCCGCACATTTTTATGCCTGTTGCTTGCTTTTGCTTTTTGCCGCGTCCTGCCTCCCGCAGACGATTTTTGCCACAACCGATAAAAAAACAGTCACCACCTGGCCCGAAGGACCGGAAAACAATTCCGGCGCTGTCTGTTTTACTCGATGCCGATACTGGTGCTGTTTTATACGATAAAAACATGGACGAGCAGCGCTATCCTGCCAGCATCACCAAGATTCTGACGGCTCTGCTGATCATTGAAAACAAGCAGATGACCGACACCGTTACCTTCGGCGAACATGCTGTCAGCGAATCCATTCCGGGAAATGCCCGCATCAACGTTCAGCTTGGCGAAACGATCACAGTGGAGGATGCTCTTCACGCGATTCTTCTTGCCTCGGCAAATGAGGTCTGCACACAGCTTGCCATCGACATTGCCGGAAGCGAGGAAGGTTTCGCCGCCATGATGAACGAACGCGCCGCTGCACTTGGTTGCACGAATACCCATTTTGTCAATGCAAACGGTCTGCCAGATCCGAACCACTACACCAGTGCACACGATATGGCACTCATTATGCAGGAGTGCATCAAAAACGAGACCTTCTGCCGCATCGAGTCCGATCTGACCTACACAATTCAGCCGACCAATATGACCTCGACACCGCGTGATCTTCAGAACCACCACGCATTGCTGTTCCAGGACGGTCAGTGGGGATACAAGGGTGCTTTCGCCGGAAAGACCGGTTATACCGATGAGGCACACAACACACTCGTTACCGCTGCCAAGCGAGGCAATATGACGCTGGTCTGCGTTGTTTTAACCTGTGATAACCTCGATTATATCAACGATACCCGTACCGTACTTGATTTCGGTTATGATAATTTTACACATTATACCCTGAAGAACGCAAAAAAAGGAAAGTCTTTCCGGTGTGGTAACGCTTCCAAAGAATGCGAAAATTGAAACTGCAACCTACACCGATCCGGACTGCGCTTCCGTTGAGGAACCGTACACCCGCCAGTATTTTTTCGATGATCACTTCATCGGAACAGCCGAGGTTTCCGCTCCAGGTACTGTTTCCGACAGTTCTTCGGTTTCCTCCAATTCATCAGAAGAAACCGACAGCACAGATATTCCAACACCGGAAGAAACCAAGAAAATTTCTTTTCTCTCCACACTGCTCTATATTCTGCTTGGCCTGAACGGTGTCGCTTTTCTGATTCTGATCATTGTCGTGATCAACAACGCGAGAAAGAGACGGAAACGCAGAAACAGACGCCGCAATAACCGAAACAAACGGCACTGATCTTCTAATTTATAAGCAATCAGAACCTCCCGTCCAACGGGTGATCCTGATTCAAGAGTTCGACGGAAGTCGAACTTTCCTATAAGAAGTAAAGAATGGCATCGAAAACGCAACCGATTTCGATGCCATTTGGGTATAACGCAGAGCTACCGCCAGAAATATTTGCTAGTGCGACAGCCCTTTTTGTTGCTTATTTATTTTCCAAGATACTGTTCTAAAATCTGTGGTTCGATTCTTTTCCAGTTTCTTTCCTTTACCGTCTCTTCTGCTCCCGTATCCAGTTTTTTCCTCAGTTCCGCATCTGTCAGAATACGCTCAATCGCCGCTTTTGCCTCCGCGAGATTTCCCTGCGGATAGAGAATACAGTTTTCCCCATCTTTCAGGTATTCCAGATTGCCACCGTTCGGCACAGCAACGACGTAGCCGCCGGACGCCATCATCTCAAGCGGCGGATAGGAAAAGCTTTCCAGCAGGCTTGTTTTCAGCAGGATATCACACGCCGCATAGACTTCCGGTGTTTTTTCATATGGAACCCGGTGTAAAAAGCGGTCCACGCGGTACCAGGATTTCGGATTTCCATTGTAGGACATGTACCAGATCTCGAATTTTTCCAGATCCAGCTGTTCCACGATACGGAAGCTCTCGTCCACGTTTTTATGCTCCGCGCTGCAGTCTCCCTCGATCAGAATCCGAATTTTTTTCCTGCAGATCCCGCCCCCCGTTTCGGATAGAAGGACGGATCGATGCCGTTCGGAAGATAGGCTGCTTCGGTATGGTATTCCTCCCGCAGCCAGTTCTGACACCATTTGGAAATGGTTACGTACTCCATCAGGCTCCTCATCCGGTAAGTCGCCGAAGCTGCGATCCGGTACGGGCTTCCCGGCGGATAAAATCCAACTTCAAAATTCTGCACCAGATATTTTTTCTTTCGGATCTTACTGGACTGTTCGACGAACTCTGCGGTATTCCACATCGTCGCTACCGCAAGATCCAGCGTTCCCTGCAGTTTCTCTCGCTCGGCCGACAGCACCGGAAAATGGAAATCACCCTCATGATACCACTCCGCCTCCCCTTCCAGAGTAAAGAGGCTGACCTGCGCTCCTGCTTTTACCAGCATTTCCGCATGAAGAAGTGCAACGCGGATGCCTCCGCTGATCTCCATCGCTGGAAGCACAAAGGCACAGCGTAGATTCCAGTGGCGCTCCACCCACTCGCAAATTCCGGTGGCATGAAAGATTGTGACACACTCGCGGCTGCACCGGCCATATGCCCGTCCGGCAATGGCTTTTTCGTGCCGGTTCGTCGTCGATCAGCCACTGCAGATTTTTCCAACCACTCCGCTTCATCTCGGCAGAGTACGCCGTCTTCTCCATCCTGTACCATCTCAGCAAAAGCGCCGAGATTGCTGGCTGCTGTCACAGTCTGCACCAGAGCCGCTTCCACCCATTTATTTTCCGATTTCGCACGGTTAAAAATCGTATCGGTAAGCGGAGCCAAGTTGATATCCACCGACGCAATCCGCTCCGGCAGTTTTTGGTAATCGACAAAGCCCTCCATCTGGATCTGGGAAGCAAACAGTTTCAGCTCCACCGGGAGTTCCAGAATTCCCACGATGAGGAGTTCCAGGTTCGGATTTTTGCCAAGCAGCTGTTTCAGCACCGGAACGATCATCTCGATGTCGTCCAGATGCGTCGCACTGCCGCTGAAATAGCCAAGGCGTACTTTTTTCGCCGTTCCATCTGCTTCGTTCTTTTTCTGTTTTTCTTTTAACACCGCCTCGGACAGTAGCAGCATCTCATCTGACGCACAGTTGCGGTTGATCAGCACCTCCGGTACGTACTGCTTCAGTTCTTCTGCCAGCGCCGCTGTCGTCGTAACCGCCGCATCGCAGAGGGAAAGCAGCTCGCCCATGTTTCGGACATTCTGATCGTATGCCTGCCGTTCTTCCGGCTGCATCCGGTCGAGAAACAGAATCTGATCGGTGTATTTCGTATCGATCACAAGATCATCCACATCGTACCACAGAGGCTTGTTCATCTGCTTTGCCATTGTGGCAAATTCCCGCAGGGTGTCCGTCATCGGGCAGCGGAAAATCACGAACGCGCCGTAGCAACGTACCATCCAGGGCTTCAGCTCCTGAAAATAAACCGTATCACACGTATATCCGCCTGCCTCCAGCTGCTCCATCTGATGCACCACGCGGTACCGGTGTGGATGCGGCAGCTGTTCATTGCAGCCACTGATAAAGAGAATATCCCGGTAGACCCGGGATTTTTCTCTCTGAAACTCTTTTTCTTTTTTTGGCCCGCGCAAGGTACCCTTTCGTACGCCCAGCCAGACCGCCGATTCCTTCTTCTGCAACAGCTTTTTTAATTTTGCTGTCAGCACTGAAATTTTTTCCCTAAACGTTTCACCGCTTTCTTTCTCTGTTCCGCTTACCGCAATCCGTAGTAGTTCTGCAAGTACATCGGATAGATGATTCTCGCCCAAGTAAATGCCGCTAATGCCGCTGCCGCCACACAGACCAGAATACAGAACAATTTTTCATACTTCTGTAGTTTTTTCTCCCGTTTCAGGAACGCCTGCACACCCTTCGTCACGAAATACATCAGCGGAATCAGCATCGGCATGCTGTATCGTCCCTGCGGCTGAAAATCAGAACTGTAGGAGTAATACGCATTCAGATAATTCGGGATCAGCAGGGCAAACACATTAGCCCAGGTAAACCATCCCAGTTTACTCCATTTTCTCTTCGTTTTTCCGGTAAGAGCCGTCTGCGTGCCGTCTGCATTCCAGAAGAAAAAGTCTCTCTGGCAACAGTTCCGCATCAGAATGAGACCGACAAGAAGACAGCAGAGGTACGGAACAATAATCATCGTGGAAAGATAAATCTTATTGTAGCCAAACGCGCCGACAAAGCTGTACAGCACTGTGACCAGCCAGTCATGTTCCAGAAAACTCGGCTTATAGAAGATCATATGCAACATGGAGCCTCCTTTTTTCTGGAAGGTCTTGCTGTGCGACGGCTTGTACTGGTATCTTGCATACAGTTCCGCGCTTGCGCTCGATGCCTGGCGTCCCAGAAAATCTCCTCCATAGAGAATAGCATTTCGAATAAACCACCACAGAGCAATGACACAGACGATCACCAAAATAAAAAGGACCTTTTTCGGATCATTTCTTTCCATCGTTCTTTGACCGGTTTCGACTGGTCCGTCAGCATCGTTCCCACAAAGTAGAAAAATCGTCATCAGAATAAATCCATACGCATTGTAATACGACAAGAAACAGATTCCCATTCCAACGGCCGATACCGCACACGTGGTCCAGCTCCATCCCTCTTTGTACGCCTTTACCCAGGAATAAAAGATAATGGCCGTCGAACACATTGCAAGCGCGTCGCAGTTGACATAGGAATATAAAATCACATTGCCCGGCAGGAAAACCACCAGAGTCGTAAACATCCATGCGTAGCGTCTTGGAAACAACAGCTTTGCCGTCTTTAAGACCACCCAGGCAGTAAGCGCTCCCAGCAGAACATTTACAAAACGGGCGGAAATGAGCAGCATCCACTCATCCGTGGAAAACAGGCTCATCCCCTTCATCAAAACTGCAGATGCCATATAGGAGAGAATCGGATTGAATGCATAGGAAATCCCCCAATCCTCATTCCGAATCAGCGGTTCGTCACCCCGCGGAAGCTTCCCATATTCATAAATGAACTGTGGAATCTGATACCGCATTGATTCATCCGACGAGAAATTGTATCGCTGCGTACAGGACCACAAAAAAGTAAAACAGGAATACGCCGAATACAAACAGAATCTCGATTCTGCGTTCTCTGCTCACATCCTTACTGCAGTTTTTTCCTCATCTTCCTCAATTCCTTTTAGCATACTTGCGTAAACTTTTTCGGCTTCTTTGTACCAGGAGGTTCCCTTTACGAAATCCATTCCCTTTTTGCGGATTGTAGCCAGCTCATCCGGGTGGTTGAAGTAATATTCCATTCTATCTGCGATCTGGATCGGATCATAGTCAACCAGAATGGAGTTTTCCTCATTTACCATCCAACTGCTGTTTGCACCCTTGGAGCAGACAGCGACCGAGTTGCAGGCCATAACCTCGAACGGTACGAGGGAAAGGTTGGTATTCGAAAGTAACAAGGCACATATCACAGATCGCATAGGAATCTGCCAGCACCTGCGGTGTTACGATACCTAAATTTCTGTGTTTGAACGGAATCTCATAGCCGCTGACATCCCATCCCGCGAAAACCAACCTCGATCTCCGGCATTCTGCGGCACAGCTCATTGAGTGCCAGCATACCGAGCTCAAAATTCACGTCTCGGGGGTTAACCGGGCGGGCATAGAAGAAAACTCTCTTCTCGTTGTCCTGCTTTTCCTTCGGCTGATATACCTTGTCATCGTAGGAGAAATGGAAGCTGTCTGCCTGCATGCCGTATTCATTTCTCATGATATCCCGCAGCCAGTCTCCTGCTGTGATTCCTCGGAATCCCATCTTGTACGTGTTCTCTGCAAACTCATACTCCGAACCGTGTGCATAGAAATGCGGCTCGAAATCCTGTACGAAGTAAAACTTCGAAATCGTATTCTGGAATTTTCTTACGTAGTAAGCGGTGGTCCAGGAGGTTGCTACGGTTGCATGTGCAAATTTCATCTGGGATACATCGCAGTAAACTTCTACTTCCGGCACAAGAAGCGGGAAGTACTCTTTTAGGAATTTGCGGATGGACGCATTATCCTGAAAAACTTCGGGGGACATGTAGAGATAAACTCTACTGTGGAAACCGAGGCGCTCCAGGTTGGAAATAAAACGGAAAATGGTGGTATGACCGCCGGAACCAGGTCCCATTTCCGGTACAACCCAATTCAGGATCTTTTTCTTGTCGTTTTTATGTTTCTCATACTCTTTTTGATTGAACGGGATCGGATCGTTGTCTACGACAAATCTGTAAAATCCGATGACGTTGTTCTTCGGCGGTACAGCCGGCTCATTGCCCTGTTTTGCGCGCTCAATCGTTTCTTTTAATCCATGATTCTTCAGATACCGTAACGCACGGTATGCTACATTTGGTTTTTTCACGTTTCTTTTTCCTTTCTTCTATGCATGTCTCTGATCGTACTGCTGCGAAATGTGACGATCCAGGAACTGTTGTTTCCGTTTGGAATACAGATGGTATTTTCCGCCGAGATAGCCGCCCACAAAGCGGTCAAAATTGCGAAACAGGGAATAAAATGCCCAGTGGATTTTCTCTTTTTTACTGAGCGGCTGCTGACGGATATACACGCAGTCCCCTCTCACCTGACGGTACAGCATGCCCGGAAGCTGCGTCCATTTCTGTGCAATCATATACTGATGAACTTCATATAATCCCTTCTGCTCATCATAATACCGTTTGAAATACGTTCTGAGTTTGAAATTGTGGGAATGATATACCGGTGCATACGGGCAGTATACTTTTTTTGAATCCGAGTTCAATCATCTTTCTCGCCCAGATCTGATCCTCGGCAAAGTTGACATCCTCATACGGATATTTTTCAAAAATATCTCTTCGAATACAGGAGTTATTGTCGGAGAAAAACGCCAGATAATGGCGGTATCCCTCTTCTCTTTCGTAGCGTTCCGGATCATCAAGGTGGAAAATCGTATTAGTTTCTCCAAATCCTTTAAAATGGCCGTCCAGATCACGCTTGTCAAGCAGATTGCAGTCCGGATACGGATAATGAATCCCGAATCCTCCCACGATTTCCGGGTCCATCTTCATGGCATCAATGAAATTCTGCAGCCAAGTATCGGTCGCCGGAAGCGCATCCTGCGTAATAAAGATGATATACGTTCCATTTCCTTTGGAAGCACCATAGTTTCTCGTTTTTCCATGTCCAAATTCGGACGGCTCAATCTGAAACAAACGGCATGGATATTTGCGGATCACATCGAGCGTTCCGTCCTTTGACCCGGAATCCACACAAATTACTTCATATTCATACTCTGTCTTCTGTTTGAAAACGGCATCCAGCACTTTTTCAAACAGATGCCCACCATTTTTGGTAGGAATGACAATGGATACATCCATAGTTATTTACTCCTTTTTATCACATGCTGCACTTTATCTGCCATACGCACAACCTTACGCTGGCGCATCCGCTCCAGCTCTTCCTCCAGAAACTGCTTCTGTTTTCTCGTTTCCTGGAGTTCTTCTTCCCTGTGTGCAAAGTGCCGCTTTTTCCTGCTTCGATTTCTGCCTGCATCTGGCCCTTTCCGATAAATCTCCCCATTCAGTTCATCCCTCAGATCTTTATTCTGACGGATATATTGAATAAACTGGGACGTAACGCCATCGCCTTTGTAGTAAATCCGGTAATCAATCCGGATCTGTTCATAACCGGCATTCCGGAATTTCAGAACCGGCGTTCCAAGGAAATAATAGTCGTCGATAATCTCAAGCTCGGCGTTGTGCGAAAAAGGCGATACGTTCCGTCTTTCCATCGCTGCATACGCCCGCGAGAGAACGGATTTTAATGACAGCCCCCTCCTGCATCAGCTGAAGGGAAAGCTCTCCGTCCGCGTCTGCCTTTTCAAGCATCATCACCTTCTGCTCATCCAAGCCGAAGCAGTCCTCATAATAGAGTTCTCTCTCCTCCGGTGCTGTTTCGGTGAGCACAACCTTGGGTACATCATTTTTTTGCTTTTTCCCAGATAGAAAGCGGATAATTGTGCCGGTGCAGTTTTCCATAGAACGTGGCGAGCGCATTTGGCTCACCCTTTCCGGCCGCGAATTCCTGGAAGCACTCTTCCATATGGTAGTATACCGGAATCTCTTCCATGGAAATACCGCCAATGGCGTACAGTTCTTCCTGCTCTTCCTTCGTCAGTGCACTCGCCGCCTCCTGTAAAAAAGACGCTCCGCGCATAGATAAATGCAATCGGTACGGCAAACGGGAATACCCACTCGTAGTCTGCCACCCAGACCTTTTCTCCATCCAGAAGAAGGTTGCCCGGAATCATGTCAATATTGGAAATCTCCGCTGCGGCAAGTCCTTCTTTCAATGCCGGATGGCCGAACACCTCACAGAACGCATCGGTTTCCACAAAGGATTTCTGCCCTTTTGCCGATGCAATGATCTGATACAGCAGTTCATAATCCTTTTTCAGCGATGCAAAATCTTTTTCTTTTCCATGACGGGAAATGCGCGTTTCCAGACTTTCCCCTTCTACAAAAGGAAATTGCAAGCGCGCATTTTTCTTCATCCAGTTCGCATGGGCAGATCTGTACGCCCGCATAGGCGTACAGATGCTCCAGCTTTCTATAGTTTTCATACATATGCCGGATGTGGAGTTCTCCCTCTTTCTGCAGCGGAAGCTTCCACACACGCCGGATCCCATCCTCTTCTGTAATCCGGGTCATAATCTGAAATTCGTTCCGACGTTCTCTCGAAAATTTCGTATACAGAACTTTCCTCATACGTTTACTCCTTTTTCTCCACTTCAATCAGAAAGGAATTGGAAAAAACCGGAACAGACCGGACTTCAGGATTCCGTCAAATGCTTTGCCTTCGTCAAAAAGTGTGATCCTGTCAGCATCAAAATTCCGCTGATTTTTCTCAATTCACCCGGCTTCGGCAGATATTCATCCGAATAAATGACCGCCGGAAATTTGTAATCCGGATAGGGATAATAAAACTTGAACTTCGAAAAACCGTTTTCCTGCAGCATCTGCTCCAGCTCCGGTTTGCTGAATGTCTCGACAAAATCGATCCCCGGATATCCTTCAATTCCGACAAATTCCCGGCCCACATGGTCTTCCCTGCAGCCGGCAAAATACTTCAGTCCCAGACGGTTCTCAATCGCAATCAGGAATTTTTTTCCGCCCGGTTTTAAGAGACGATTGATCTTTTCCAGATATTCCGGATACGGATTATCCTTTCCAATATAGCTTTTTGCATACTCCAGAACACCGATCAGTGTCACGTAATCGAAGCGTTCTTCCATTTTTTCTGCAACAACATTAAAGTTTCCAACCATAATCTCCAGGTTGGACGCATCCTGATTTTTTGTAGGCATTGATCGTACTGCGCCGCTTCGACAGATCGTTTGCCACTACCCGCTTTGCATTTCTGCAGAGCACGCCGGAAATGGCTCCGCAGCCGGCTCCGACTTCAAATACGGAAGCATCGTCTTTCCACTCATACCAGTCCAGAATATTTTCCCGTTCTGGAGAAAGGTGATAAAAAATCGGCCAGCTTTTTTCTGTGAGGATTACCTTCTGGTAATCCTCTTTCGGCGTCGTCTTGACGATCTCCAGCAGCCGGTCCTCAATGCTGCCGTCGCTGTAAGCATCTTCGCCGTCATAATAATCCAGGTTCAAAAGAACATTTCCTATTGTTTCTTTCATATAACCCCCGTCGTTTATCCTCCGCATCCTACTCGTAGGTCACGGTAGAGTTCATATCAAAAAATCCTACGGTGTCTTTCATGGAGAAGACTTCCAGGAAGCAAGCATCGTACAGTCTGTGGTGGATCACCAGCTCTTCCAGATGGTAGCTGGTACATCCAAACGACATCAGATACTGTCCGCTCTGCAGCGGCATGATCTGGTCAAAGCATACCGTGACGGTCTTTCCTGCTTCCACCACGTCTTTTGTGTAATCCTCCAGCGCCGTATTCGTTCCGGTAATCTCCGTTCCCTTCCGGTCTTTGATCGAAAAGGCAAAAATCGGATGCTCCATCGTTTCATGGAACTTGATTTTCATCTTGATGCGGAATCTCTGGTTTTTATCCACAGAAGATGTAATCATACCTTTGTGGTCGATAATCGCAAAGTCCACGATCTCCGCAGCCTTGTCTCCATACTCTACCAGCTGCGCATTCGCAATCAGGCGTTCTCTCCAGAGGCCTTTTTTCGGCTTTTCTGCCGATACGGCACCGGATGCATCTGCTTCGGTTCTCTCTTCGGTCTGTTCTGCACTCTCTTCGGTCTCTTCCTCTTCTTTTGTCTCGTCATCATACTGGTTGGCAAGAATCTTCTTGTAGACATCGACTGCCTCCGACGATTTTCCAACCATCACCTGTTTTCCTTTGTTAATCAGAAGACATCTCTCACAGTACTTGATGACGCTGCCCATATCGTGGGAAACGAAAAGGATCGTTTTTCCTGCTTCTTTCAGATCGTTAAATTTCCGGTAACACTTGGACTGGAAGAAAATGTCTCCGACGCTTAAGGCCTCATCGACAATCAGAATATCCGGATCCACATTGATCGCAACCGCGAAGGCAAGGCGGGCAAACATACCGCTGGAATACGTCTTAACCGGCTGATTGATAAAGTCACCGATCTCTGCAAACGCAATGATATCGTCGAGCTTTGCCTTCATCTCCTCCTCGGTATAGCCAAGCATCGTTCCGTTCAGGAAAATGTTCTCAATACCGGTATACTCCATGTTAAAGCCTGCACCCAGTTCCAGAATGGCACTGACTCTTCCCTTTAACTCCACGTTTCCGCTCGTCGGGTTTAAGACACCTGTGACGATTTTCAGCAGTGTGGATTTTCCGGAACCGTTCGTTCCAATGATACCGACACACTCGCCCTTATGCACCTCAAGTGAGATATCCTCCAGCGCAAAATGATCGGTGTGATAGTTTTTATGTGTCAGTGAAAGCGATTCTTTCAGACGGTCCATCGGCTTTTCAAACAGCTTGTAGACCTTGCTGACATGGTTAATTGAAATTACTGTTTCTGTATTTTCTGTGCTCATTCCATCCTCCTATAATACATCTGAGAAATGAACCCGGAGGCGCTTGAACACTTTGGAACTGATTAGTCCTGCCATAAGCACAAAAGCCCAGAAGTAAAGGGTGTGCCATGGATGCTCGAAGAACCAGAGTCCATTCATAAAGCTGTCACGATATCCCTGGACAATATAGTACAGAGGATTCAGCTTCAGAAGGCTGTTCAGCCAGTTCGGAATATTCGGAATTGTTGTGGTATCCCACAGAATCGGGGTTGCCCACATGCCGACATTCAGAATTACATTGATAATCTGGCCGAAATCGCGGAAAAACGGTGTGATGGAACAGGTCAGATAGGAAAGTACAACGACGAGACAGATCACCGCAAAGGTATAGTACCCGATCTGGATAATCTGAACCGGCGGAAGTTTTCCCATCAGTGCAAAAATCAAAATAGCAAACACAATAAAGAACAGATGTACAAACAGGGAAGAAATCACCTTCACAATTGGAAGCACACTGATCTTAAATACAACCTTCTTTACCAGGTAACTGTATTCCAGCAGACAATTTGACGCACTTGGCAGTGCATCAGAAAAGAAGAACCACGGAATAATACCGGAAACCAGCCAGCAGATATACGGATATCCAGTGGCAGCTGGCTGTACACGCAGTCCGAGCTGAAACACGACAAAATAAACAGCAACCGTCACCATCGGCTGAATGAATGCCCATATAATGCCAAAATACGCTCCGGCAAATTTGTTGCGGAAATCAATTTTTTGACAGTTTCCAGATCAGTTTCCGGTTCTGATAAAGTTCTTTGAATACGTTCATAAATGTTTTTACTCCTTATTTCTTTAAATCCTTAATTCCGCCCATTTATGATCTTTTCCGAAATAATCAGATCTTCTTTTGTCATTCCTTCCGGCATCGGCCACTCCACGCCGATCTCCGGATCGTCAAAGTACAGACCGCCCTCATCGTTTGGATGATAGAAATCGGTACATTTATAAGCAAACTCTGCATAATCAGAGAGTACGATAAATCCATGTGCAAAGTTCTTCGGAATAAAGAACTGTTTCTTATTTTCTGCCGAAAGCAGGACGCCGAACCATTTTCCGTAGGTTTTGGATCCCTCGCGAAGGTCAACCGCAACATCGAATACTTCTCCGTTTACCACGCGTACCAGTTTGTCCTGCGGGTAATTGATCTGGAAGTGAAGTCCACGCAGGACACCTTTTTTGGATGCAGACTGGTTATCCTGTACGAACTGGACATCAATGCCGGCTTCTTTAAAATCATTGTAATTGTATGTCTCCATAAAATATCCGCGCTCATCGCCGAATACGGTCGGGGTAATTACTTTTAAATCCTTCAATTTCACAAGATTCTACTTTAATTTTTCCCCAATTTTTCTTTCCTTTCTCTTTCTCCACAAAAAGTGTGAACAGATCTTTTTTTCTGACCTCTTTGTGTCTACAATCTTTGCTATTATACCATTCTTTCTGAGAAACTCAAGAACCCATTTTCACGCCCGCCCCGCCGCTTTTTATGTAAATTCCCGGATTTTCATTTCCACTCGTATTTTTAGAAAATACTAATTTTTTCGTAAAGTTTCTGTTATAATATCGTAAGTTCCCAGTTATATTTTATACCTAACGCTACCTGTTTGTTACCTATTATAAAACACTAAAGAAAACTGGAGGTTATTTACTGTGTCTCGCAAAAAAGTACAGCATGTTGGAAAGATACTTTTTTCCATTCTTTCCGTTCTGTTAGGATTCCTTGGGATCCTTCTTTTTACGTCTTCCCGCTGGATGCTCGCGACCTGGGCGCATCTTGATATGGAAGAACTTGTTTATCACTTAAAGGCACCCCTTGAGGGTACCAGCAAGGATGTGCTCTGGAGTTACGTCTGGTCCTGCGGCATGATCTCTTTTGCCGTTCTTGCTATTCTGATCGCGCTTTTTATTATCCTGCGCCATCGGAAGAAAGTGGAAATCATTCTCGGTTGCATCTGCATTGCCCTGGGAATCGCTCTTTCTTCCTATTCTCTTTATAATGTCTGGACGACGCTGGATATCGATACTTACCTGCACATTCAGAACAGCTACAGCACTTTGATCGAAGATAATTACGTCAATCCGTCCCAGACAACGATTACATTCCCGGAAAAGAAACGGAATCTGATCTATATTTATCTGGAATCAATGGAAAGCACCTATTCTGATAAAAAATGACGGCGGTGCTTACGACCACAATTTTATTCCCGCCCTGACTAATCTTGCCCTGGACAATATCAATTTTTCCAACTCCGACAAGCTGGGCGGCGCTTATCCGACAACCGGAACCACCTGGACCATGGGCGGTCTCTTTGCACAGACTTCCGGTCTTCCGCTGAAGCTTTCGATTCAAGGCAATGAGATGGCTTATCAGGACAGCTTTTTTCCGCAGCTTTCAACACTTGGCGACGTTCTCAATGAAGCCGGCTACAAACAGTACTTTATGATGGGTTCCGATGCCGCATTCGGCGGACGGAAGAATTACTTCACTTCGCACGGTGATTATGAAATTGACGATTACTACTGGGCGATCAGCGAGGGACTGATCCCGGAAGGCTACTACCAGTGGTGGGGCTATGAAGATGCCAAACTGTTTGAGTATGCAAAAGATAAACTGACGGAGATTTCCAAGAATGACGAACCGTTCAACTTCAGTATGCTGACTGTTGCCACCCACTTCGAGGACGGCTACAAATGTGACGAGTGTGATGAAAAGCAGTACGGAGATGACCACTACGGTATGGTGATTGACTGCTCCAGTTCCCGTGTCAGTGAGTTTATAGACTGGATCAAGGAACAGCCTTTTTATGAAAACACGACTATAATTCTTTCCGGTGATCATCTGACCATGGACTCTGATTTTTGTGAAAACATCGATGAAGATTATCAACGTTCTACTTATAACGCTATTTTAAATTCACCCATTCTTCCGGTTCATGAAAAAAATTCGGATTTTCACCACGATGGATATGTTCCCAACTACTCTCGCAAGCCTTGGAGCTGTCATTGACGGTGACCGTCTTGGACTTGGTACGAATCTTTTTTGCAGACAAGCCTACACTTGCCGAAGAACTTGGCTTCGATGAACTGAATCGCCAGCTCTCTATGGGCTCCCGATTCTTCGATGAACTTGATGCTGATCTTACCCCCGTCTGGGTCGGCGATGGCGAATATCAGAAATTTTATATTAAGGAAGAAGATCGATTTGCCAATAACGAATGGGTAACTTACAATCCACATCAGCTCTGGGCTGACGGTAAGCAGTCTTATTTTATTGATAAGGACGGCCACGCGGTTTCCGGCTGGCAAAAGCTTGAGGATGGGAAATGGTATCATTTTTCCGAGTCGGATTACCATCTCATCGAGGGTCCTTGCGATACAAATCCTGAATTGGAAGAGGAAACACCCGACTCCACTTCGGTAAGTGACATTTCCTCCGCTTCTTCTTTTACAGAAAACGATTTGGATTCCACAGTCGAAAGTTCTTCTTCTGGAATAGATGAGGACGATTTCTCTGAAAATGAGGATAATTCCAAAACCATCAGACATCTAGGCTCTTCTGCGGAAGATGATCCTCACGACCTGTCTCCTATCGATTATCAATAAAAAATTTGATAACGATTCAGATCTATGCAATATAAAATAAAATCCCGCAGAAAAGTTTTCATTTCTTTTTCTGCGGGATTTTTATTTTGCAAAATATTTAAAGCAGTATACGCTTAACTATTGTCTTACGTACAAAAATATGTTTTTTCCCATTTTTTTCACCTGTGTAAGGATCCACTGGATCAGTAAGGCAACAAAAATCGCTGCTAATAAATACAGAACTTTTTGTCTGTTCTACGTCCTTCGGCATATAATACCACCAAATATCACTTTTACATCTTGACCAGTCAAACTTCAAAAAACAGCTTTGTGCCATTCGCAATTGTTCCGAAAGCAACTTTTACAAGTAAAAACCCAAAAACTGATTTTCCATAATCGAAAATGTGTTGTCTGCAAGAAGATTAATCCACATTTTTTCTTCCAAATACTGGTTCCATTATCGTTGCAATCCGCATCCAAAGTGCAATTCCCAAAAAACCAATAATAATTGGCATGACCGGTCCTTGATTAAAGTCATTGCACCACGCTGGCGTATAAGCCAACCTAGTTTTATAATGAAGAAAAATCATAAGTTTTGCAGCAAACACAATCGCAAAATACACTACAGATGGAATCCTGTCCACATATTTCTCCAGTATCTTTTTATAAAAAATACCCATTGCATAAAACGGAGCAAAATACAGAATTCTGACCACTGTCAGCCACCAGCTGGTGCGATATTCCATAATCGCCAAAAAATTGCCGCCCATTCCAATAAGTACTGCCCCTGCCAAAAAATATCCATTCCGGTATCTGCCATCCTTTTCGCTTAAAAAATGCCCGAATCATACAATTTAATATTTCTACCATAAACAAGGGCACAATATACCAGCCGGCCATATTAAGGACAAACTGATGCCCATCGTTTAAAGGTGAAATCAGAATATTGTGCAAATTAAATTTTCCACCGATTTGAAAGCCCCACCGATGTAATAACCTGACAAGCAGCCCATACGCAATCGTATACCCATACATTGGAAGTATCAGGGTACGAAGCTTTTTACAGACATATCTCCCCGGTCGTTTCAGTGCTGCATCTTTAAAAAATATCCTGAACAAAAAGTAAACAGCGCCAGATGGATTCCCTCATACGGAAACCATTGCGCAAAGTCCAAAGAAATTCCACCACCATCACAATGTCCCGCAACAACCATCAGAATCGCCACAGCATATAATATCTTAAAACGATAATCTATTTTTTTCTTATTCATAATCAAAAGCCGTTCGTTTGTTGTACGCAGACCCCCTATTTCAAAGGACAAGGACTGCTTAGCTGATATCGCTTTCTTTCCATCATCGGAACGCTTTTACGGCAATGTATACACCAGTACTCCCAGGATAATAATCAGATTCCCAATCAGCTTTCCTTTTGATACCTTTTCTTTCAAAACGCCAAAGGAAAGCAGCAGGACAAAGACGTACGTAAAGGTATCCAACACCGGACCGTATTTCAAATCTACCTGTGTGTAGGCATACGTATTTAAAAGAAGTACACTGCCAAAAATCAGATACGCCACAATCACGCGCCAGTTCAGATACTCGCGAAGTGCAGATGCATGCTCCTCGTTGGCGCTTTGTTTCAGCAGAATCTGTGATACTGCTGAAAACATTGTACAGATCAGCATTAAAATCATATATTTATTCATATCGCTGCACCACCATAACTCCCACCAGCACAATCAGAAGGCCGATGATATTTTTTACCGTCAGATTTTCATGAAAAATGAGCACGGCCCAGATCTGGGACCAGATCAGATAGACGCTGCGGTTTGCATATGCGGTTGACAAAGAGAATTTTTTCGATTACCTTCTGCCATGCAATAGCGTAAATGCCACAGTTTGCAACCATCAGAAATAAAAATACATATAATAGAGGATTTTTGATTCCTCCCCGGTTCAGCTGAACCGATGCTGCTTTCGAGAACACACTCGTCAGAGAAAACAGCAGGATATTCAGGTGCAGCTGAATATAATTTTTTGCCTTATTCAAAAACAAGTCCTCCTTCTTACTTTTCTTCCACGCGGAAAATGATATGCCCTTCTACTTCTCTTACCGGGATGCACCCCGCTGTTTCCACATAGGATACTGCCGCTGAACTGCTCGAAAGTACAATATACTCTGCATTCATTTCCCTAAGACTTCTGTAAAATTCTTTCTGATCCAGCGACAGATCCATCTGTGTGATAATCTGAAGGATCTTTGTTTCGTCTTCAATTTCCTGCTCGGTCAGTGCATCGGTTGATACCGTATTGGAGCCCTGATAGGTCAGAACCATATCGCGGTCCAGAACCAGTTCAAACGAAGCATCATACTGCCGCACGATCAGGTTGAAATCCGGTTCAAAGACAACTCTTACGGTTCCCTCTCCCGCTTCTTCGTGCAGCACCGTACAGACGGCCAGAAGATCATCTGGCATCTTGTACTGGTTATCCGGCAGCTTCGGCAGTCCGCCAGCCAGTACGGAATTTCCGCCAAAACAGATGACCGCTGCCAGCGCAGCCGCGGTCAGATACCGTCTCCAGGCCCTTTTTTCTGCCCGCCCACAACTTTCGTGCAGGCATATCCGATGGTCAGTACCATCGGCAGAATCCAGAAAAACCGGTAATAGACATTGACCATTCCAAGTTTTCCCAGGATATATTTCACCGCAAATGGATTGTATACCGTAAAGGCCAGAAAAACAGCGGTTGTTACGAACACATACCGCTCTTCCTTTTTTCCTTTTAAAGCGAGATACAGCACCGACAGCAGAAACAGCGTCAGTACGGTTGTGTTTCCTCCAAACGTCACAAAGACCTGTCTCACAAAATCGAGGCCGCTCTCATTCAGATTTATTCCGCCCACATTTTCTCCTTTCTACCGCACAACCGGAATCTGCAGGATACCGCGCACACCAAGGAGATAGACCCCAAGCACCAGCACACACGGCAGCACAGCAAGCAGATAGAGCCCGCTCTGTCCCCAGCGTTTTTTCCGCACAAGATTCGGCAGAATCACAGCACTCATGGCCACCGGTACGGTCATCATGGATGACATCGTAAGATCAATCGCAGCGACGCCTGTCATGAAAAACAGCAGCCAGACTCTCTTTCCGTTTTTTCTCCTGATACATGCGCAGGCCAAGATAAAACAGAAACGGGAGGATGATATTGCACAATACGGCCTTTCCCTCGTATCCCCTCGTCAGCAGGAACGACGCATTC
>ENA-OQHD01000135-OQHD01000135.1-human-gut-metagenome-genome-assembly--contig:-NODE-135-length-31662-cov-5.031235_pt1 | contig 31662 bp, 37 predicted proteins | sample MGYA00242560_ERZ504711 | MGnify/ENA primary metagenome ERZ504711 (study PRJEB26092, sample SAMD00036198) | human gut metagenome | host: Homo sapiens | study: EMG produced TPA metagenomics assembly of...
GCGTTTTCCGAAGTCTTCCGACATTGACTGTCAATGTATTCTCTTCGATATAATTGTCTGTCTCCCACAGCCTTTGTCATCAGCGTGTCTCTGCTGACCACGCGTCCTTTATTCTCCATCAATGTCTGTAAGATACGAAAATTCTTCTTTGTCAACTCAATTTTTCTCCATTATAAGTCATTGTTGTATCATAGAGGTTCAGGATTGCTCCTCTATGTTCCAGCATCGGTACTTTTCCTGATAGATCATACGTTCTCCTCAGCAGAGCCTGAATCTTCGCTGTCAGTACACTTAAGTCAAACGGTTTTGCCACAAAGTCATCTCCGCCCATATTCATCGCCATGATAATATTCATATTATCCGCTGCTGAAGAGATAAAGATCACCGGAACGCTCGATATCTTACGGATCTCGCTGCACCAGTGGTATCCATTATAAAAAGGAAGCGTGATATCCAAAAGCACCAGATGTGGACCGTACTCTGCAAATGTCTCAAGAACCTTTGCAAAATCTTCCACATAACGTGCTTCATTTCCCCACGCTTCCATCTCTTTTTTAATTGCCCCTGCCATCACAAGGTCATCTTCTATGATTAGAATCTTATACATTCTGCGGATTCCCCTTTCGCTCTTATCCACTACTATATATCATAGTATACAGTATTTCAAGAGCACACGGTCATACCGTATCCGGCGAGATAACCCGCTGGATATGGATTGCAAGAAATCCGATTTCTTCTTTTGCGACCGGTTGTTTCAGCTGTCTGGACATATAGTCACACACTCTCTTCGCCGCCTCTCCGGTCCTTGGGTAATTCTGAAAAATGAACTCATTAAAGTCTGCATTCGTCCCTTCACCCTTACGTGTTCTCAGAATCATATAATACATATGACTCATCAGACGTGTACATCCAAGTGAGCCGCTCTCCAGCTTCTGATCGAATTCCTGTTCAATCATGGCAATCCCTTCATTTACAATCCTGGTCGCATCCAGAGTCTGGGATACTGCCTCATCAGAAAGGCCTGCATGGATATGTAGCGTAATGAATCCGACTTCATCCTCTGAGATTTCATATCCTGTCAGCTGCTGTATAATTTCCCGCCCTTTCAGGGCCACTTGATACTCCTCTCCAAACAACACACGGATATCCGGTGTAAATGGATTCGGAAGCTGGCGGTTCTCCTTCGCTCTCTTCGCTGCAAGCGCAATATGATCTGCCAACGGAAGCAACATCTCATGATTGATCTTCTGAAACACGTTCTCTGCTTCTTCAATGATCTTTCCTGTTGCCTCAATAAACTCCGGGCGGATTCCATTGACCGTTTTCAGAACAGACTCCTGCTTCCTTCTTGTGACAAGAGAATATACTTTGGCTCCGGGAAGTTTCTCGATCTGCTCTGTAGGTTTCTTTCCAAATCCCACACCGTTTCCAAGAAGGATCATCTCCTTCCCTGTCTCAACATGATATACAAGAATCCCATTATTATTCAGAACTTTAATGACTCGATACATCCCCCGAGCTCTCTTCTTTCTCTTAATTACAAGCTTACGATTTCTGCTGTCTTCTCAAGCTTCTCTACTTTTCCGCTCTTAGACATTCTGATCTCTTCACCTTCCTGAAGGCTTGTAAATACAACCATACATTCATCGGATTTTGCATGCTCTTGGATATATTTTATATCAAAATCCTATCAGTTTGTCACCCTTTTTTACTCGGTCTCCGTCATTTACAAAAGTTTCGAATCCTTTTCCATCTAGATTTACAGTATCCACGCCAATGTGAAGCAGATATTCGGTTCCGTCATCACTAGTCAGACCAACTGCATGTTTTGATGGGAAGATAAAAGATACAGTTGCATCTTCCGGCGCATAAGCCATTCCCTCTTCCGGGCGAACCAGATAACCGTCTCCCATCATTTTCCCTGCAAATGCTTCGTCACACGCTTCTTCGATCGGTGCTGCCACTCCTGTGAATGGAGAGCAAAGCTCTTTCTTTACAGTTCCGGCTGCAACAGTTTTGTTCTCATCTTTCTTCGCTTCATCTTTTGTTTCTGCACATTTATTCGTTTCTTCTGCGCTGTTTTTGTTTTCTTCCGGAAGATATTCCACATTCGGAGCTTTCTCCAGATAATCTTCCAGATTGGATTTAATCACAGAAACAGCCGGTCCGTAGATTACCTGGATTCCCTGTCCTTTTCTTACGATTCCGGATGGGGATGTCATTCTTAAGACATCTTCATTTACCAGTTCCGGCTTTACTACCGTACAACGAAGTCTTGTCGCACAGCAGTCTACATCAGAAATGTTTTTCTTTCCACCAAGTCCTCTTGTGATCAGTGCGCTCTTCTGATCTTCCGGTGTCATTTCATTTTCAGAATCTGCATCATTTCCATCTACTTTTGGCTTTATAATCAGCTTTTGTATACAGCTTCGTTTCCGCATCATCATCTTCTCTTCCCGGTGTCTTCAGATTCAGCTTCAGAATCAAAGTACGGAAGATGATATAATATAAGAAGAAATAAATAATTCCAACCGGGATGATTCTGATCCAGCTTGTCTTAGCATTTCCCTGAAGGATACCGAAAAGGAACAGATCAATAAATCCACCGGAAAATGTAAGTCCTACTGCAATATTTAACATATGTGCGATCATATAAGCTGATCCGGCAAGGATCACCTGTACCGCAAAAAAGGATCGGTGCTACAAACAGGAATGAGAATTCCAGTGGCTCTGTGATTCCGGTCATCATACATGCAAGTGCTGCAGAAAGCAGAAGTCCGCCTGCCTGTTTCTTCTTCTCCGGTTTTGCACACTGATACATTGCAAGTGCCGCACCCGGAAGACCAAAGATCATGAAAATAAATTCACCGGAAAAATATCTTGTCGCATCCGCACTGAAATGTACTGTGGATGGATCTGCAAGCTGCGCAAAGAAGATGTTCTGACCGCCCTGTACAAGCTGTCCCGCAACTTCCATTGTTCCTCCAACCGCTGTCTGCCAGAATGGAAGATAGAATACATGGTGAAGTCCAAATGGAATCAACGCTCTCTTAATAATACCAAAGATCAATGTTCCAATATAACCTGTTCCTGTTACAAGTCCGCCGAGTGCATAGATTCCATTCTGAACGGTTGGCCATACAAAATAGAGTACGATTCCGACAGCTACATAAGTCAATGTTGAAATAATCGGAACAAATCTTGATCCACTGAAGAATGACAGTGCATTCGGAAGCTGGATTTTGTAAAACTTATTATGAAGTGCTGCTACTCCAAGTCCAACGATAATACCGCCAAATACACCCATCTGTAATGTCTGGATTCCGCAGACACTTGTCACAGTTCCTTCCAGAACTCCGGCTCCAAGTGTTCCGTCTGCAAGAAGATCTCCACGGATCAGAAGCATGGCATTCATTGTTGCATTCATTACAAAGAAAGAGATCATTGCCGCAAGTGCCGCAACTTCCTTCTCTTTCTTCGCCATACCGATTGCTACACCGACAGCAAAAATGATCGGCAGGTTATCAAAAATAATACTTCCCGCTTTGCTCATAATTGTGAGCAGGGAATTCAGAATTGTCCCCTCGCCTAAAATTGCCTGAAGATGATATGTCTCAATCATCGTTGCATTTGTAAATGAACTTCCTACTCCAAGCAGAAGTCCTGCTACCGGAAGAATTGCGATTGGAAGCATAAAACTTCTTCCGATTCTCTGCAATACTCCAAAAATCTTGTCTTTCATCTGTAATCCTCCTTGTATAAAATTTCTCATAGAGTTAGCGCAACAAAAAAATGCATAAACTAATCCTCAATAACGAAATCCACCTTATCTGGTGAACTTATTAAGGATAGTTTATGCCTGCTTTACCAGTAACACTCTATCGTGCGCTTTTCTCTTTTAACCACGTATAGTATAACCATACTCACTTCCAACAGTCAATCTGTAATATTCAACAATATTTATCCTGTTTTTTTGTTGAATATGTTACTTAGTGATTATTTTAGTAAATTAAAGTTTTTCTTTTGATTTAAATTAACTTCTCTTCATTTTACGCTTCTGGCTTTTGCTTATTTGCTTTTGTAATATCCAGACGTACATTCACACCAAATGGATTGATTGCAACTCCCTTTGCATCCGGAATCAGTATCTCCGGAATCTTATCCGCCGGGATTGCTGCTGTCTTCATCTTCTTGCCCTGTGCAAATCTGGTAAATTCTATCATATCTGTAAAGATCGGCTGATACAGACTTCCGTCCGGCTGTCTCAGAAGTGGAACCTGATTATCTTCCTGAACTCCTACGATAAAGGTTCCTTTCTTATAATGCGCCATCATCTCTTCCTGAAGTTCCTTCACATTCTCCGGCATCTCCGGTCCGATATTGCGGTGCATCTCCTGCATCAGATACATTGCTGTCAGATGAAGCTCCGGATTCTCGATCAGTTTCTTTCCGTCAGGCAGTTCTTCCTTATTCTTACGAACTACAAGCTGTTCCAGCTGAACCCTGATTTCCTCCTCTGTACCAACATTCACTGCCAGTGCATTTACGCCCATTGTATACAGGTTTGTAAAAAAATCCAAGTCTGGCATTCTTTTCAATCTTGGCAATTCCTACATGATAACGATCTTCTGCAAGCGTCTTTGCCTTTTCCTTTGCAGACTCTTCCTGATAATAAACCAGAACCTCGTCATCAAATGTCTCTTCATCGCAGAGGACAAACGGCATCTTCGTCACACCTGACATGATCACATAAATCTCTTCCAGATTTCGCAGATTCACCAATGTCTGCTTCATCTCTGTACTGACAATTACTTTATTCTCATCCATCTCTTTGTTTTCCTTTCTGGTTGCTTTTCTTTACATTACAGTAGTGCAATGAAATGAGGTATAAATATAATAACCCCCTATGATTACAGCCATGATCGCCGTCAAAAAGCACTGCACCAGCTGCCGTATCCTTCGCGATCTTAGCAAGTGGCTTTCTCTCTTCTGTCACAAGATCGACAACAGCTTCCACTGCCGTATTCACAAGTTCCAGTGAGATCACCATTCCAAAAAGGAGAAGACAGATACACCATTCCATTGGTGTTAATCCTACAAAGGTTCCAACTGCTGTTACAAGAATCACTGCAAGGCAATGAATCTTCATATTCCTCTCTTTTGAAATCCCTGTCCAGATTCCTTCAAAGGCATAGCCAAAGCTTTTGAATAAAGGCTGTTTTCGATTCTTCATTCGTAGTCTCCTTTCGGATTCGTATCATAGATCAAGCAACAAATCTAATATCTATGATACCACATCTGGCTCCTTATCAAAAGAGGTATTTTCCTATTATTATCAAAATGAAGACTCGGATTTCGAATCCAGATCCTTTTCACTTATTTACAAGCTTCAACCATACTCTTTACATATTCTGCAACATACGGCACGCAGTCTTTTCCGTATTTCTCACACAACTTAACGATTGCACTTCCAACGATCGCACCGTCTGCGCTCTGACACATCTTCGCCGCCTGCTCCGGAGTGGAGATTCCGAATCCGACCGCACATGGAATATCAATTTTCCTCTTTTACAAGCTTCACCATTGCTCCGATATCCGTCGTGATCGCGGATCTTGTTCCTGTTACACCAAGTGAAGAAACACAATATACGAATCCCGATGCTTCTTTTGCAATCATCCGGATTCGGTCATGAGAAGTCGGTGCAATCAATGAGATCAGATCGATTCCGTACTTTTTGCACACGATGTCAAATTCTTCTTTCTCTTCAAATGGAACATCCGGAAGAATCAGACCATCCATTCCGACATTTTTCGCTTTCTCAAGAAATCTTTCTGTTCCGTAAGAGAACACAACATTTGCATATGTCATAAAAATCAAGCGGAATCTGTGTATTCTTGCGGATTTCTTTTACCATATCGAAGATCTTGTCTGTTGTCACGCCTCCTGTCAGCGCACGCAGATTTGCTCCCTGTATAACCGGTCCTTCTGCTGTCGGATCGGAAAATGGGATTCCAAGCTCGATCAACGCCGCCCCTGCTTTCTCCATCTCATAGACGATTTGTTTTGTTGTCTCAAGATCCGGATCACCACATGTGACAAATGGTATAAATGCTTTCTTTCCTTTAAATGCTTCCTGTATTCTACTCATGAAGATCCTCCCCTCTGTAACGTGCGATTGCTGCACAGTCCTTATCGCCGCGTCCCGAAATATTAATTACGATAATCTGGTCTTTTCTCATTGTCGGCGCAAGCTTTCTTGCATATGCAACTGCATGTGCACTCTCGATTGCCGGAATGATTCCTTCTAATTTAGAAAAGTACTCAAATGCATCGACTGCCTCATCATCAGTGATTGCTACATATTCTGCTCTTCCCTTATCATAAAGGTCTGCATGCTCCGGTCCGATTCCCGGATAATCCAGTCCGGCTGAGATTGAGTAAACCGGTGCGATCTGTCCGTACTCATCCTGACAGAAATAAGATTTCATTCCGTGGAAGATTCCAAGCTTACCGGTCGCGATCGTTGCAGCTGTCTCTGCTGTATTCACGCCGCGTCCTGCCGCCTCGCATCCGATCAGGCGCACGCCTTCATCTTCAATGAAATTATAAAATGCACCGATCGCATTGGATCCACCGCCGACACAGGCAAGCACTGCATCCGGGAGTTTTCCTTCTTTTTCAAGGATCTGCTCCTTGATTTCTTTAGATATAACTGCCTGAAAATCACGCACGATCTGCGGAAATGGATGCGGTCCCATACAGGATCCGAGTACATAATGTGTGTCATCAATTCTTCTTGTCCACTCACGCATTGTCTCCGAAACAGCATCTTTTAAAGTACCGGTTCCACTTGTAACCGCGTGTACCTGTGCTCCGAGAAGACGCATTCTGTATACATTTAATGCCTGACGCTCTGTATCTTCTTTTCCCATGAAAACTTCACATTCCATTCCCATCAGAGCCGCTGCTGTTGCTGTTGCAACCCCATGCTGTCCTGCACCGGTCTCAGCGATCACTCTTGTCTTTCCCATCTTCTTTGCAAGGAGAACCTGACCTAACACGTTGTTGATCTTATGGGCACCTGTGTGATTGAGGTCTTCTCGTTTCAGATAAATTTTCGCCCCGCCAAGATCTTCTGTCATACGTGCTGCATAGTATAAAAGAGACGGTCTGCCTGCATATTCATTTAATAATGTATTCAGTTCGTCATTAAATTCTTTGTCATTTTTATAGTAGTTGTACGCCTTTTCCAATTCGATCACTGCATTCATCAGTGTCTCCGGAATGTACTGTCCACCATGGATTCCGTATCTTCCTTTTGTCATGATTGTCTCTCCTTCTTTCTTGTTTCTATTGTTTTGGTAAATTTATTCATTCATCTGTACACTATTTTATTTTCTAAAAAAATGTTTACTGCTTTCAAAATTTCTCACAGCTTTCACAGCTTGAAGAATTTTCTCACGATCTTTCTTTCCATCTGTCTCCACTGCACTGCTCAGGTCAATTCCCCAAGGGTGTATTCGCTGTATTGCCTCCGGTATGTTCTCCGGATTCAGTCCTCCTGCGAGGAAATACGGCCGCTTTGTCCAGCCTTCCAAAAGACTCCAATCAAATGTCTCGCCGGTTCCGCCTTTTCCGTGATCGAGAAGAATCAGATCTGCACTGCTCGCTGCCGCCGCATCAAGATCTTTTTTCTCCTGAATCGAAAATGCTTTCATCACCGGATGGTCTGTCAGACTTTTCAACTTCTTTATATATGCCTCATCTTCCTGCCCATGAAGCTGAGCGATCTGAATGGTTCCTTCATTTAATAATTGTACGACCTCGCCGCAGTCTTTATTGACAAATACTCCGACCGGGCAAATCTGCGATTCAAGATTTTGAACCAGTTCACGAACTTTCGAAATGGATACATTTCTCCGGCTCTTTGGCACATCGATGATAAATCCGCAATAATCCGGTTTTGCCTCATTTATATAGGTAATATCTTCCGGGCGGCTCAAACCGCAGATCTTAATCTTGGGCATGTTCATTTTTTCCTTGTCTCATACTATATCTTCCGCTAATTCATATCTAGCTGCCTTCCTGTCTGCTGCTTCAACTCCATCAGTGCTGCTTTCCGATCAGATTTTCTCATCAGAAGTTCTCCGATCAGTACCGCATCGGTTCCATTTTCATAAAGTGCTTTCATATCTTCCACTCCGCGGATACCGCTCTCAGATACGAAAACTGTTTCCGAACTGACCTTTTCTCTTAGCCGAATGCTATTCTTGATATCCACTGTGAAATCTTTCAGATTCCGGTTATTTACACCGATAATCTTTGCACCGATCTTCTGTGCTCTTAAGATTTCTTCTTCGTTATGTGTTTCTACCAAAGCAGATAGTCCGAGTTCGTCTGCCAGCTGATGATACGCTTTTAACCTGCCATCTTCTAATACCGAACAGATCAGAAGTACTGCCGAGGCTCCCATTGCTTTCGCCTGATAAATCATGTATTCATCACAGGTGAAATCTTTTCTGAGTACCGGAATGGATACATTTTGCACAATTTCTTTCAGATACGCATCACTGCCCCGGAACCAAAACGGTTCTGTCAGACAGGAGATTGCTGCCGCGCCGCCTGCTTCATAGTCCCTGGCGATCTCTATATATGGAAAATCCGGTGCGATCAATCCTTTGGAAGGTGACGCTTTCTTTGCCTCGCAAATAAAGGATAATCCGTCTGCCCGAAGTGCCTGTTCGAATACTGGGATTTGATCTTTAATTCCTTTTTCTTCCGCCTGCCTTCGAACCTCTTCTAATGGAACTATTTTCTTTTCTTCTTCGATCCGCTCTTTCGTGCGCTCGGTAATTTTCTCGAGTATATTCATACCATTTGTTCCTCTTTTTCTTTCAAGTTGCTTCTTCCATTCTCCCCTGCATAGCCGTGGATCAGACTTTTTATTTATTACTTTCTTCTTTAAACTGCTCCAGCTTCTTCAGTGCAAGTCCTTCGTCAATGATCTGTTCTGCTTTTCTTACACCTGCTTCGATTGAATCTGCTTTTCCTGCAAGATAGATTGCTGCTCCTGCATTCAGGCAAACAGCATTTCTCTTTACTCCCAGCTCTTTTCCAGAAATGATATCCAATGTGATCTGTGCGTTTTCCTGAGGTGTTCCTCCTGTCAGTGCACCTTTTTCGCATCTCTCATACCCAAACTGCTCCGGTGTGATCTCATAGCTTGTAAATGTTCCGTCCTTAATCTCACAGACTGTAGTCGGTGCACACATGGAAATCTCATCTAACTTATCCTGTCCGTAAACGACCATTCCGCGGACGACTCCGAGATTCGCCATGACTCTTGCAAGTGGCTCTACAAGGCTTTCATCATAAACTCCCATCAGTTCCATGTTCGCTCCTGCCGGATTGGACAGTGGCCCAAGAATATTGAATACGGTACGGATACCAAGTTCTTTACGGATCGGTCCGACATATTTCATCGCAATATGATAATTCTGTGCAAATAAGAAACAGATCTGAATATCTTTGAGAAGCTGTGTGCTGCGCTCCGGTGCGACATCGATCTTCACTCCAAGTGCTTCAAGTACATCTGCCGCACCGGACTTAGAAGATGCTGCACGGTTACCATGCTTTGCGACCGGGATTCCTGCTGCCGCAATCACAAGGGAGGATGTTGTTGAAATGTTAAATGAATTTGCTCCGTCTCCCCCTGTTCCTACGATTTCCAGCACATCCATGTCATGCAAAAGCTTGATGCAGTGTGCACGCATTCCCGCTGCTGATGCTGTGATCTCATCGATTGTCTCACCTTTCATGGAAAGTGCTGTCAGATATGCTGACTTCTGAACATCCGATGCCTTTCCTTCCATAATCTCATTCATTACTTCTTCTGCTTCTGTATAGGTGAGATTTTCTTTCTTTGATAATTTTATAATTGCTTCTTTGATCATTTCTTAATTCTCCTTCAATGCTTTTGCATAGTCAATAAAGTTCTCTATCATCTGAAGTCCCTGCGGTGTCATCACGGATTCCGGATGAAACTGTAACCCAAAGATCGGATATTCTCTGTGTTCCATCGCCATGATCTCGTTATCCTCGCTTCGCGCTGTCACAACCAGTTCTTCCGGCAGTGTCTCTTCCTTTACTGCAAGCGAATGATATCTTGCCACCTGGATTGGAAATGTCAGATTCTGAAACAGGACACTGTCTGTCTTTACATCTTTCAGCTTTGAAGTCTTCCCATGCATCAGCTGTCCGGCGTGACCTACGGTTGCTCCAAATGCTTCCGCCATCGCCTGATGTCCGAGACATACCCCGAGCATTGGAATCTTTCCTTTCAGCTTCTGAATTGCTTCGATACAGATTCCGGCATCAGAAGGTTTTCCCGGCCCCGGTGAGATTACCAGCGCCTCCGGTGCAAGTTCCAGAATCTCTTCCGGTGTGATTTGATCATTTCGTATTACTTTCACTTCTGAATCAATCTGATCTTTTTGCATGTCACCTCTTTTTGATTCTACTTCTGCGATAAACTGATACAGGTTATATGTAAAGCTGTCATAATTATCAAGTAATAGTATCATTCCAATCCTCCTTTCGAAGTTTCCACAGCCTGAAGTACTGCCCCTGCCTTATTTAAACACTCCTGGAATTCATTTTCCGGGATACTGTCTGCTACGATTCCGGCTCCTGACTGTACACGAATGTATCCATTTTTCTTATAAGCAAGACGGATGGAAATGCATGTATCTACATTTCCTGCAAAATCGAGATAGCCGACTGCTCCTCCGTAGATACCTCTCTTCTCCTGTTCAAGTTCTGCGATAATCTCACATGCGCGGATCTTCGGTGCTCCGGAAAGCGTTCCTGCCGGGAGAATCGCATCTACTACGTCCAGCGCATCTTTGTCTTCCCGAATTTTCCCTGTCACGGTGGAACCGATATGCATCACATGAGAATATCTCTGGATTTCCATATATTTATCAACTTTAACTGTTCCCGGCTGGCTGATCTTGCCGACATCATTTCGCCCAAGATCTACAAGCATGTTGTGCTCTGCAAGTTCTTTCTCGTCTGCAAGTAGCTCTTTCTCCAATTCCTGATCTTCCTCTTCGGTCACTCCTCGCTTCCTTGTACCGGCAAGAGGAAAAGTGCACACCTGTCCGTTTTCTAACTTCGCCAGTGTTTCCGGTGAAGCACCTGCCACTTCAATATCATCACTTGAAAAGTAGAACATATACGGAGATGGATTCGAGGTTCGAAGCACCCGGTAGGTATCAAAAAGACTTCCTTTTGCCTTCGCTGTCAGCGGATTGGATAAAACGACCTGGAAAATATCACCTTCATAAATGTATTCCTTAGCTTTCTCAACCATCTTGCAATAATCTTCTTTATCCACTCCCGGATGGAACTCTTCTTCTAAAACAAGTGGTCGGAAATCTGCCTGCGCCCCGCTTCGGATCAATCGTTCCATCTCTTCTAATTCCTGCTTCGCGTTCGTATAATTTTCTTCCAGATCACCTTCCAGCTTCACGCCTGTAATCAGGATCAGCTTCTGTCTGTAATTGTCAAATACGATGACACGGTCAAATAACATCAAGTCCGCATCCCGGAAATCTCTTACTGCCGTTTTTGCTGCTGTCTTTCCTGTAGTCTCATTCTTCTCTTCCAGGACTGGCTTCAATGTCGGTTCTGCATATTTGATGTAGTCATAAGAAAAATATCCGACAAGTCCTCCGGTAAATGGAGGAAGTCCCGGAACAACCGGACTTTTATATGCTTCGAGAATTTCTCTTAGAACCTTTCCCGGATGGTCGGTTAAAACTTCCCGTCTGGTCTTATCCTCATCTTCATGCCCTTCGCTGATGATCACACGCCCATCGGTACAGGTGATCTCCATCGTTGGTGCATATCCAAGGAAGGAATATCTTCCCCACTGCTGTCTGTCCTCCGCACTTTCCAGCAGATAGCAATGCTTGCTTGCCGCCCGCAGCGTCCGCATCACACTGATCGGCGTAAATGCATCTGCATACAGCTCTTTGCTGATCGGAACTCGCTTGTATCTGCCTTGTTCAGCGTAGGATCTGATTTGTTCTAATGTCTTGTCCATGTGTATTCCTCCTTGAAGTTATGCTGCAAAATGAATTTCTCTTTTATCCCGATAGGAAATATATGTTTATAGTAGAAAAAAAGTCCCTGACAGAATATTTCTATTCTGTCAAGGACGGTAAATCTAAATCTTTTCCGCGATGCCACCTTGATTCACGGGTACACTCCCATGCGCTCTGTAAGATACTAACATATCTCCGGCAACTGACGTATGCCTTCACGTCACAGAGTACTCGGATTCTCAAATCCTTTGACTGTGCCCTCAGCGGTCCATTTGGCAATCTGCATCTCGATCCGGCTCTCAGCTTCCCGGACTCTCTGTGCGCGCATAATTACTTTGATCTCCGCTTCATCGGTTTAAAGCGTTATTCCATTTGCTAGGAGTTTATCACTTTAAAGCGATAGTGTCAATGCACTATTTTAATCTTTTTCGCGAAATTGTTGAAAAATTTTCTCAATTTTCTTGTCTTTATTTTCTTTTTCTCTTCCATGCAAATCCGCCAACTCCTGCTCCGAGTGAGGAGAATGCAAGTCCTAATAAGCCAAGAACATTTGCCGGATCACCTGTCTTTGCGGCTTTTGATCCACTTGTTCCTTTGGAAGCTGATCCATCCGTAGTTGTTCCTGCCTTCTTTGTAACAGTCGGAGTTGCACTTCCATTCTGACTTCCCGCCTGATTTCCATTCTTTACAAGTGCTTTGATTGCTGCATTTAACGCATCTGTTGCTTTATCAACTTTTTCCTGGCTTTCTTTTGCATTTAATGCGCTCTTAGCGTCTGTCAGTGCACTCTGCAATGCCTTCCAGCTGTCAACTGTGTAATCAGCTTCTTTCAGAGCTGCCGCATCACTGATTACTTTCTCAAGGGAAGAAGTATCAACTGCTGCCGGCTCTTCTATCTTAACAAGTGCTTCAACAGCTGCGTTGAGGTGGCTTACTGCCTCGTCTACAGTTGCCTGAGTTTTTGGATTTTTCAATTCATCCTTTGCTTCCTGAAGTTCCATCTGCATGGATGCCCAGCTTTCCGCTGTGTATTCAGCTTCTTTCAGGGCTTCTGCTTTTGCAATAGCTGCCTCAAGCTCTGTTGTTGTGATTGTTTTATCCTCAGATGCTTTTACAATGTTCTCCTCTGTCGCCTGGAATTTGTATGTCACGTCATTATATCCAAGTGCTGTCAGTGTAATGGTCCAATATCCTGTTCCATCTGTTCCTTCCGGAAGTGTGCAACGAAGAGAATCTGTCAGTCCAAGCTGGATTCCCATTGCTTTGTGCATCCAGTTATCTGCTGCAAATTTTGTTCCATAAGTAGCTTTTGCATTTGTATATGTGCTGTCATCTCCATAGTAAGTCCATGTAACAGTCTGGAGATTTGATCCAAGATCACCATAATTTCCTGTCAGATCAACTCTTAAGAATTCTCCATAAGATCCGCTTGCTTCTTTTACTGTCAGCCCTGCTTCCTCTGCTGTTGGTGCTGTCTTGAGTGCCTGATCTTTGATTCCGGACTCTGATCCATGATTCACTCTTGCAGAGAAACTGAAAGATCCATCCTCATTCTTTGTTGCTGTTTTCAGACCGTTTGTATTCTCTGTTACATTGGCAACCAGTCCTGTATAGCTTACCAGATTCTTTTCTGAATATCCTCCTGCAAGTTCACTTCCGTTTTCGATCACACGATAGCTTGCTTTCAGTGCATCCAGATCAGATGTTTTTACTTTCACCGGCACATATTTCAGTCCGAGTACATCATACTCTGTCATCTTTGTTGTTGCACCGGATTCTTCTGTGATCTCTCCTCTGTTAAATGTAATCTTGCTTCCGTCTGTCAGAACTGCAGTAGTTCCATCTGTCCAGTACTCTACTGCATACTCTTTTCCATTTTCCGCCTTGATTACTGCGTTGCACTGGAAAGAACCTCTGTGAAGTCCATGATTTACTGTAGCTCTTGTTACAGTATCGAATGCACCCTTGTCAGACTCTCCTTTTGAATCCTTTGCATCTGAAGAAGATGTATTTCCTGCTGCCTGCACATTTTCAGCAGCCCAGTACTCTGCCCAGCTAAGTCCTACATATGCGTAAGTATACTCGCTCTCCTGTGATAAAGTATAAGTGAATTCGTAATCCTTTGCATAGCCTGTTGCCTTTACTGAGATCTTAAATACATGTCCATTTTCTGCATTCTTAAACGGAGCTGCAGTTGTATCAATTGTTCCATCTTCTTTGATGATCTTCACTGCACGTTTTCCTGTTGCCGCATACTCTGTTCCGTCAACTGTTACGGATTCGATATTCTTTACATAAGAAGTTACATCCTCTGCTGCATATCCTTCTGCCGCCACAAGTGCTGCACTTTCACTGTTAAATACAACCGGTACAGCTTCTGTTGTCAATTCAAAATCTGTCGTAAGATCTGCATATTTTCCGGATTTATCAGATACTTTCAGAGTATATTTGCCTATCTCAGCGCCTTTTGTCTTATAGGTAAGTACTCCGTCTTTTACCTGAACATCCTCAAGACCTTCAACTGTATATTCTGCCTGATAATCACCAGGAAGTCCTTCTACAGTTACATTTACTTTTCCACTTTCAACATCTGCATTCTCTGCTGCGATAGTTCCATTGAATTTAACCGGCACATACTGATCTGCATCAATCTCATAGATTCCATTATCTGTGTAATATATGATTTTATTGATTGTCTGACCCATCATCTTTTCATAATTTTTTGAGTCCAGTGTGTTTCCATGAGATGTTGTCACAAATCCTGTACTCCATGCCAGTTCTGTCTTTTTCCAGATATTTTCAAGATGACGAAGTCCGTAGTTGTCTCCTTCTTTTGTGCTGATCACAACTCCATATACTGTATTAACTGTTTTTGGGAGTCCATTTACATCTAATTCATAATCTCCATACTTTGTGTCTGTTGTGAAATCAATTGATGCATCACTCAACTTCTGTGCAGTTGCACCTTTCACTTCACTAAAGCTGAGGGAACCATCTGCATTTACTGTTGCTTCCTTATAATAGGAAGGAGTCTCACTTAAAATATAGTAAGAATAGCTTGCGCTCTCGAATAACGCATCTTTTCCATTATATTCTGTTGTTGTCTCTTTTCCTTTCATATTCACTGTAATAGAAAGCTTGCTGTCATCTGTGATCTGTGTATAGTTTTTCAGTACAGATGCATCACTAATCTTAACCGGATATGTAATACCTGTAATATCTGTTCCATCACTGTTTACATGATAAGATCCAGCTACAAGTGTTGATCTTGTTTTCGCTTTTGTAGCGGAGGATACACTGTCTGCTCCTGCTACCTGATCAGCTGCATAGAATTCAGAATATGGAATATTCATCAACACATACGTTTCTTTCGCAACTTCTGCCTTTTTCAATGCCTTCACTGCTGCATTCAACTCATCTGCCGCTGTGTCCACTGCACTCTGAGATTCTTTTGCTGTCAGAGCCGCCTTCGCTACAGTTAATTTTGTCTGCATTGCACTCCAGCTGTCTGCTGTATAATCAGATTCTGTCAGTTTCTCAGCCGCTGCGATTGCTGACTCCAGCTTTGCTGTGTCAATGGTAACTGTCTCCCCTGCTACCGGAGCTGACTGGATTGCTTCAAGTGCAGCTTTTTTGAATTGCATCAGAAGTACGTGTTGCACCGGAAACTGTATCCCAGCTGTTAATTGTATCTTCTGTAGCGGCCTGGCCTTCAAGCTTTGTTTTAAATCCTTTTGTTTTGGAATATGCTTTATTAAAGTAGGATGCATTTCCTTCGTCATATCCTTCTTTCGGTGTAACTGTGATCTCAGAGAATTTTCCATCCTCTACTTTCAAGCTTACTTCTACATCATATTCTTCCCACTCATCGTCACTGTCATCTTCTGTTCTGGTTACATGAGCCGTCTTTGTATAAGTTCCATCCTTTGCAGTCTGACTTCCTGTTGCCGCAAAGATCGTTGACGGGCAAAGTCCTACTACCATAGACATTGCCACTGCCATGGACATTGCCTTTACTTTCATTTCTTTGTTTTTCATAGAAACCTCCTTTTTAACTAAAATAGTTACATACAGATCCTGCCTGTCGCAGTTCTGCTTTCCTGCTTCCGCATGGAATATATTATCAAGTTAGCTTTTGCTAACCTGTAATCAAAAAGTATATATCTATACTGTCCTTACAGCTTCTTTCTTCACAACCGGTAAAATCTTTCCTGCGACAATTCCAATCACGAACCCTGTCACTGTTCCTGCCACAAGAAGAACCGGCAGATAATAAATCAGTTTCAGATTCTCCACCACTGCCATCGCAACAAGAATCTGTCCTATGTTATGAAAGACGCCGCCAGTGATACTGACTCCTACAATGGAATTTCCATCCATCTTCTTTACAAGTACCATGGCAAGAAGGCTGACAACCGCCCCTGCCAGACTATAAATAATCGACATTCCATTTCCAAAAAGAAATCCTGTCAGAAGCACACGCAGTACAGATACCGCCAGTACTTCCGGAATTTCCAGAAAATAAAGACCTGTTACAGTGACCAGATTAGCCACTCCAAGCTTCATCCCCGGCACTCCAAAATTAATTGGGATCAGGCTTTCCACATAACTAAAAATCATTGCCAGCGCAACAAGCATTGCCATGTTCGCAAGTTTTTTATTTCTATTCATACATTCTCCTTTACAGTCGAACAATTGATTTATTTAGAAATTGTATCCGGTAGATGTTCCTTTTCACTTTGAGAATCATCAGAATTCTCAACCTCTTCTATTTCCACAACCAGCTTATGAGGCAGGCAGACAATTGTCTGTGTCCGGTTATTGATCTTTCCCTGCTCTTCGCAATATCCATCCGGACAGTCAGCCTCTTCCATATACGCTTTTCCATCCTTGATCCGGACACGGTTGTAAAAATCTCCTTCCTGCACTTCGATCACCTGGTCTTCATCCAAAGCATATCTTCCGTAAACTTCTCCGTCCACCTTGATCACAACCTGTTTTTCCTGATTTTCTTTTTGTCTGCTTTCCTTTGCCTGTACATACTGCATCAGATTCATCACAAGAAACAGTACACATGCCGCAAAGAGAATTCCGCCTCCTAAAAACAGATCTTTTTTCTTCATCTATTACACTCCTGCCCAGATCATAATTATAAGTAACAGAATTGCCCGAAGAATCGTAAACCAGAATTCATTTCCCTTCAGACCTTTGATTCCTGTATGGATATGCTTCTTTGGACAGGTATCAATACATTTCTGGCATTGGAAACAATCTCCCTCGACTTTGAGTGATCCGTCTTCCGGTAGTCCGATCCCGGATGGACATTTCTTCGTGCATCCACTACAGCCCTTGATACAATTTTCTCTGTCGCGGTGCAATGCAAAGAACGGAAGCACCGGAAGTAATGAGAATACTGCTCCCATCGGACACAGATTCCGACAGAAAAATCTTTCTTCCAGACACATCCCCACAATAATAAGAAGTAGTAATATCACTCCCGGCAAATATCCCTGCAAGCGAAGATTTCCTGCATGCAACATAGAAAAAACATCCCACGGGCTTGTCCCTTTTGCCTTTCCGTATACTCCCGCAAAACAAAGTACTGCGATTACGGTCAACACCAGATATTTCAAATAGCTTAACTTCTCTGTGATCTTTTCTGAAAGTAGCACCGGCTTTTTCTTTCTCTTCTTAAAACACCAAAGATAAAATGCATGAATTCCATCTCCAAGACTTCCGAATGCACATGCGAATCCACAGAAGAATCTTCCGAAAAGAATCGTATACGCACAAAGAACTATAAGCACCGTTACAAAAGAGGTCAGCCCGATTGCCTCGCCTGCTCCTATCTGTGTAAAAATGTATTTCACGCCGGCAAATGCCGCTGTATACACAGATGGCAGAAACAGAAAATAGAGAATCTGAATCAAGGCACGAAGCCAAGTATGCAATTTTTTCAATTTCTTTGCTTTAAATTGTGTATATTCAACTTCTTCAAACTACTTTACCGCCTGTTCTAATGCCTGTTCTGCTGCATTTTTGAATTCCTGTTGAACTGAACGTTGCGCCGCTGATCGTATCAACTTCTGCACTCTGCGCCTCTATGATCTTCGGAATGATATCTTCCGCCATTGCAAGATATGCACTATCTTCCTTCTCAGCGGAGGTCACTTCTACCACTTCGATCTTTCCATCTTTTACAGTAACTTCTACAGCAACCGTTCCACCAAATCCATCCGCTTCTCCGGTATAGGTTCCATCCTTGTATCCTGCTCCATCTCCTGAATCACTCCCTGACTCAGAATCACTGCCGACACCAGATGACTGTACCTCCAACTGTGCATTCAGTTTTGCAATTTCCTCATCCTTCGCACGGACATCCAACACTTCGTTATATCCGAAAAGGACACCGACGATTGCCAGCAGACTAAACAGTCTTACGATAAACTCTTTCATCCTACTGCGCCTCCGTCTCTTCTGGTCTTAAAGCCATTTCCAGTGCCTTTTTGCATCCGTCAATAATCGCATTCGAAGAACAGGTTGCTCTGGATACCGTATCAATTTCTTCCGGCATTCCCTTGGTAATAATCTGGGAAACGACACCTTTTTTGCTTGAAGTTCCATTTGCCGCCTTCTTGATATAGCTGTCATTTGCTGCATCCCCATCTCCTGACACGTCAGTAATGGATACAATTTTGTCATTTCGTATTGTCACCTTCATAGAAAGCTGATACTCTTTAAAATCTTCATCCTCATCCGGCTTACATGGTACACTCACCTCATAAGTTCCATCGATGTATTTTGTCTTCACTTCTTCCTCTTGATCTGACTTCTTTTTCTCAAGCTGTGCAACTGCAAGGTTCAGATTTTCCACAGCTTTATCAACCGTCTGCTGTTCCACTGTTTCATTCGCAGCTGTTTCCAACAGCTCTTTTGCATCATTCAGTCGGAGACTCAGAACCGCCCAGCTACTCTGCGTATACTCCTCCATCACAAGTGCTTCTGCTGACTTGACTGCATTTTCCAGTTCCGTTGTATCTGCTTTCTCTTCAATGGATTCTCCATTCGTTACTTTCTCCGCCTGTTTCAAAGCATTCTTTATTGCTCCGAGAAGTCCCTTAGAACTGTAAGTTGCACCAGATACAGTATCTACATCTGTATTCTGATTTTTAAGCACATTTTTTCACTACATCCATTGCGCGGTTGAAAAATGCTTCATCATCTGATGTCTCTGTGACTAAAATTGCTTTGATCGTATGCTCCTGGATCACCACAGCTACCGATACATCTCCACTGTATCCTTCCGCTGTTCCATAATAGATTCCTTCTTTGTATGGAACTGTTCCGGTTATTGATGTACTCTGATCCTGACTGGAAGAACTGTTCGAGCTATTCGTTTCAGATGGATCCGAAGTCGCTCCATTTCCACTCACTGCCGCCTGACTTAATGCATCTCTTACTGCCTGGATGATTCCAACCGAACTGTACGTTGCTCCAGACACGGTATCTACATTGGTGCTCTGACTACTGATGATCGCATTGATCAGTGCAGAGGCTTTGGAAATGTATTCGCTTCCATCTTGATTCTCCATAATCTGGATGTCTGTGATCTTTCCGCCACTGATCTCAACCTTTACTTTCAGTGTTCCGCCAAATCCAGTCCCTGTTCCGTAATAAGTTCCGTCCTTATATGCTGCCGGGTCTTCCACTGTTGCGACAGAAGTAGAACTTCCTGCTGCCGCGCCGCCACCAGACTGTGACTGTCCTGTTGTTCCGCTGTCCTTTTTCTCCTGTCAGTGCATTCTTCACCGCACTGATGATTCCCCGGGAACTATAGGTTGCCCCTGAAACAGTATCGACTTCCAATGTCTGTCCTTCGATGATCTTATCGATCACCGCCTGTGCACGTTTGAAAAATGCTGCATCGTCAGATGAACTCAAAATATCAATTGCTGTGATCTGCCTGTCTTTGATCTGCACAGCAACTGTAATATCTCCTGCGTAACCTGTTCCGGTTCCTTTGTAAACACCATCCGTCAGATCAAAAGAACCTTTTACCGCCTGCTCCTGCTCTTCTGACTTTGTAGTCTCTTCTTTTACAGAATTCGTTTGCTCCTGCGCTGCATAAACCGGTGGCTGATATCCACTCAGGGTGCCTGCTACACAGGATGCCACAACTGCTACCGAAAGTACCGGTGCAAATGGTTTCAGCTTCTTTCCTGTTTCTTTTAAATCCATTTTTCCTCCAAAATCTACTCTGTCTTACACTTTTCTATCGAATGATCTCAACTGTTCTCTCCGTTGAAAAATCATTTTCCAGCCCTTCTGTTACATATAGCGTCCCATCATCACTCATAAGGATTGCATCAAAATCATCTTTATGTTCTCTCCAGAAATCTGCCGCTTTCTCTTCTCCCATAATAAAAAGTGAAGTAGACAGTCCATCTGCCAGTGTTCCATCCTCACTTACAATTGTTACAGAGACAAGTCCGCTTTCTGCCGGGTATCCGGTCTTTGGGTCAATGATGTGATGATACGTCACACCATCCTGTTCAAAATACCGTTCGTATCCCCCTGAAGTGATAACAGCCTTATCCTGAACACTCAGAATTCCCAGATAATCTTCTGTGTCATCGGGACTCTGCACTGCAATCTTCCATTTCGTTCCATCCGTCTTTGTTCCGAGTGCCTGCACATTTCCGCCAAGATTCACTAATCCACTTGTGATTCCATTGTCTTTGTAAATGTCCATAATTCTGGATGAGGTATATCCTTTTGCAATTCCTCCCAGATCGATTTTCATTCCTTCTACACCGAAAGATATCTTTCTTGTTTCTTTGTCATAAGAAATATTTCCCGCATCAGTGAGTGGAAGAAGTTGATCCAATGTCTCCTGTGACGGAACCTGGAAGTTCTGTGTTGGGAATCCCCATGCTTCCATCACCGGATAAATCGCAATATCAAACGCCCCATCTGTCTCCTGATAAAGTTCCAATGCGCGTTCCGTCAAATAGCCTGCATCTTCGGAAAGCTCTGCACTTCCATCTGCATTCAGTTTTGCGATCTCGCTATCTGCATTTCCTGTCAATAAAAGTGCGTCCAGACGCTCAATCTCTGCCTGTGCTGCATCAACGGCTGCTTCTGCATTTTCTCCATACGCAGTCACAGTCATATAGGTATCCATTGCAAAAACATCTCTGGATGCTTCTTGTATATCCTCCGACTGGTTCTGTGCACTTTCAGACGATGTTTCGGATTTATCTGCTGTCTTCTGTCCGCATCCGACCAACAGGGCCGATGCACAAAGACAGACTGCAAGTAAACATTTTATATTTTTTAATTTCATGTAATCGCTCCTGGTTATACTTTTCTAACTCGTGTTAGTCTAACTAACTCCGTAAGTATACAGGATGTCGATTATCCAGTCAATTGGATTTTTATTATTTGAGAACTTTTCTCATTTATCTGTTTTAAACTTATATATTTTTCTCATGAACAAAGAATGTGCCTCGGCACATTCTTGCGCCTGCGGCGTTGCTAAGCGCCAGTGGCGCTTGTTTAGCAAGGACCGAAGTGGAAACGTAGACCGCTTGCGACACCTACCTTGTACACCGCGCAGTGCGCATCCTGAGCGGAGCGTTTTTTATATATTAGGAAAGGACTTTCCTAATATATAAAAAATGAGAGACGAAAATTTCATCTCTCTTTTCCTTCGCTTTATATTCTTTTTTGACTTCCTCGAGAAAATATGTTTCACAAATACATAGATCATAATCACCACTGCCATCAGATATCCGAACGCTCCAAGCGCCGGAATCCCCATAAACTTCGGTGTCATATCCGTCGTACAGATAATACTTGAACTGATCAGAAGTGCCATGACCCACAAACCCATAACAATATTCCTTACCAAGCGTCTTAAAAGAAATGCCAGATCCTTTGACACACGCAGATCCAGGTTTACTTTTGACTGCCCTTTCATGAATTCATCCATTAAGTCCGTTGTCATGGATGGAAGGTCAATCATCTTCCGCACAGATTTCAAAAGGCTTCTTCCTGTGTTCTTCAATTCCTTCTTAAAGTTAAAATTGTGAAGAAAATTCGCAGCAAGTCTTGCTCTGGCAATCTCCACCATATTGATATCCGGTGCGATATTGGAAAGTACACCTTCCATATGCGTAAGTCCTCTGGCTAGCATCGTCAGTCCATGTGGCATCATGATCTTATTTTCTTTCATGACTTCCATCAGATCCGTCATGACCTCTGCCACATTAATCTTGCCCATATCGGTACTTCCGTATTTCAAAAGCAATCCTTCAATGTCTTCGTAAAGTTTTCTCTGCTCCGGTCGTTCTTTGAATTCGCCCAGTCCGAGAACCGCCTTTAAGATCAGACCAACATCATTCAGTGCAACGCCTTCGATCGCAAGCGTGATCATCTCACGGTCATGCTCTGTCAGTCGTCCCATCATACCCATATCAATCCAGACAATCTTTCCATCACGGATCTTTACATTTCCGGAATGCGGATCAGCGTGGAAGAACCCATCATCCATTACTTGCTTGATATAGTTATCTACAAGTTTGCTTCCAATTTCTTTCAGGTCATAGCCATCTTCAAGAAGTTTCTCCTTCTCATCAATTCCACAGCCGTCAATGTATTCCATCACAAGCACATGCACGGTTGTATATTGTTGATACAGAACCGGTGTCTGGACGAAATTGACATCTTTATTTCTTCTGGCAAATTCTTCGATATTCGATGCTTCGGTCAGGAAATTCATCTCATCTCTTGTCACTGACCAGAGTTCGTCAAGCACAAGATCAAAATCAGCCATTCCTTTCAGACTGATCGGTGGCATCAGCTTGATTGCTTTACGGATAAAATCAATATCTCGCGCCATCATTTCATAAATGCCTTTTCTCTGGATCTTAACGACAACCTCTTCTCCTGACTTTAAGACTGCTCTATGTACCTGCGCAATTGATGCAGAACCGATTGGCGTCTCTTCGATCGATGCAAATACCTTCTTCCAGGAACGCCCATAAGACTCATCAATTACAGACACTGCCTCCTCGAAAGGCATCGGTCTTGCATCCGTGCATAATTCCATCAATTCATCGCAATATGCCTTCGGAAGAATGTCCGAATGAAGTGCCATAATCTGTCCGATCTTCACAAAAGTCGGACCAAGATCCTCCATAATCAAACGAAGTTTCTTCGGACTAAGTCCACGTGTAATATTATGTTTTCGAAGTACAGAAATAATCTCTCTAAATCTTGAATTATTTGTTCCCTTTTCTTTCTCACTCATATCTGTATTCTCCTGCTGTCTCGGTGACGCGTTCCTCTTTTCTTCAGTATCCCTTGCTGATAGTTCAAAAGTAATAGTCACTTTTTTCTTTCTTGAGAAAGCAGAGAAGCCGCTTTTCGGCAGCTTCTCTAATATTTTTACTCTTCTTTTGTCTCTTCCTCAACAACTTCTGCATCATCTACATTTTCAACATCTTCCGCTGTATCTTCTGCATCTACCTCTTCTGCTTCCGAATCTACGGTTGACTCTTTCGCCTTGATCTGAGCCTTCAGTGCTTCTAACTGCTCCGGTGTCATCTTGTCGAGAAGTTCGCTCAACTCTTCCGGTGTAGTGACTTTGACTTTCACATTCACATTGTTCTTTACTGTCTGCTTCAGATTATGCTTGAGTTCCTCATTCAGAACCTTACCCTGCTCCACTGTAAGTTCGCCTTTTTTTGCACCATATCATCAAGAACCTGTCCTTTGACTTCTCTGCAGTTGTAGCAACCGCTCCGATTTCCAGCCAGTATTACCTTCTTTAAGTTGTCTGTTAATTTTTCCCAATAATGCCTGTCTCCTTCCGTAATTGTTCTGTCTCGCATCACCTGTGGAGATGAGAGTCATCACATATATGATATTTAGATTCTACAACTTTCTCATTATTTCGTCTAGTATTCTAGCCCATTTTCTGTACTTGTTTCACAATAATTTAATAGGTTCTTTATAAATTCCAATACTTTTTCACAAAGAAAATGCCTGAAATGTTACATTTTTAACTATTTGTAACTTTTCTTTTCTATTTCTGATTGTTAAAATAAAAACATAAAGTAACGGGAATGAATTTCCCGAAAATCTGTTTTTAAAAAAGGGAGATCGAAAATCATGGCAAACAGAATTATGTTAAATGAAACATCTTATCATGGAGCAGGCGCAATCAAAGAGATCGCTACAGAAGCAAAAGCAAGAGCATTTAAGAAAGCTTTTGTATGTTCTGACCCTGATCTGATCAAATTCGGAGTTACAAAGAAAGTAACAGATATTCTTGATGAAAATGGACTTGCTTACGAGATTTATTCTGATATCAAAGCAAACCCGACAATCGAAAATGTACAGCACGGAGTAGAAGCATTCAAGAAAGCAGAAGCTGATTACATCGTTGCAATCGGTGGTGGTTCTTCTATGGATACTTCCAAAGCAATCGGTATCATCATCGCAAACCCGGAATTTGAAGATGTAAGAAGCCTTGAAGGTGTTGCACCGACAACAAAACCTTGTGTTCCGATCATCGCAGTTCCTACAACAGCCGGAACAGCTGCTGAGGTTACAATCAACTACGTTATCACAGACGTTGAGAGAAAGAGAAAATTCGTTTGTGTTGACCCACATGACATGCCGGTTATCGCAGTTGTTGACCCGGATATGATGTCCTCTATGCCAAAGGGACTTACAGCTTCCACAGGTATGGATGCCCTGACACATGCAATTGAAGGATATACAACAAAAGCTGCTTGGGAAATGACAGATATGTTCCATATCAAAGCAATCGAAATCATTGGAAAATCTTTAAGAAGTGCTGTTGCAAATGAAAAAGAAGGCCGTGAAGGAATGGCTCTTGGACAGTATATCGCAGGAATGGGATTCTCTAATGTAGGTCTTGGAATCGCCCACTCTATGGCTCATACCCTTGGTGCTGTATACGATACTCCACACGGTGTTGCATGTGCTATGATGCTTCCAATCGTTATGGAATACAATGCAGATTGTACAGGTGAGAAATACCGTGAAATCGCAAGAGCACTGGGCGTTAAAGGTGTTGACGACATGTCTGTTGAAGAATACAGAAAAGCTGCTGTTGATGCTGTTCAGAAACTTTCTGTTGACGTTGGAATCCCGACAAAACTGGAAGCTCTGAAGGAAGAAGATCTGCAGTTCCTCGCTGAGTCTGCTCACGCTGATGCTTGTGCACCGGGTAACCCGAAAGACGCAAGTGTAGAGGATCTGAAGGCACTCTTTAGAAAGCTTATGTAAATTGATTTCTGATACACGGACGAAAATTCTGAAATGTGATAAGCTGTGATTCCTTCAAAGGATGACGCATCGAATCTGGCTCAGGGTTACGTGTACTGATAATTCTAGGAAAAACTTAAGATTACTAAATACAAAGAAAGGTTTGGAAAACTCACTGCCGCTCAGACAGTTTCCAAACCTTTCTTTAACGTAACCTTAAGTTTTTCAAGTATTATCAAGCACACTCCACATTCACCATCTTCGATGCGTCATCCTTCTTCGGAGATTCACTTTATCCCACATTTCCGAATTTTCTGTGTATAGAAATAGATTTACGGAACGTGCAACGATTTGGAAGGATTCGCACAAATTTTTCTGTGGACAGAAATAGATTTACAGCAATCCACGTTCTTTGAAGACGTCTCTTAGTTCAGCGGGCATGGATTCGGAGAGGAATCTAGCCAGGGTTTCGGGGGTGGCTTTGTGATTGCCGAGAACCCATTGGACCGTCATGTAAATGGAGCCTTTGGCAGTACATTTCTAACTGAAAGCGAATCTTGTCGGACATCATTTTTCCCGGTGTTTCCTTCGATACGATCGGTATAAAATTGTGTGATCAGTTCAAAGTCGTGATCACGCAAACAGTTCTGGTCGTCATTTTTAAATGCCGCACGAAAGAAAAGTGTTTCTTTCTGAATGTATTGGAATTTATTTACAAGACTTTCATAGACTGTTTGTCCCTCTCCCATATGTTCAAAGGATTCAATCAGTATCTTGTCAAAATACCAGTTGATCAAATCGTATTTATCCTGAAAATTCCGGTAAAAGGTCTGACGCGTCACTCCGCATTCTTCTGTGATCTCTTTCACTGTGATCTTCTCAACCGGAGCTTTTTTCATGCATTCTTTCATTGCCTCTGCCAACCGGTATTTTACTTTTTCTCCTGACTTGTATGTTTCTGCCATAACTTTTTCCTTTCCACTCCAAGCAGTTCAAGCAGTTCTTCATGCGGGTATTCTTCGTCTTCCTGGTAAATATCCACGTAATTCATTGCAGCGCCTCCATCTACGAATGCAGGAAACAGGAAACCACATTCCGGTTCGCCCGGTTCATATTCTCCGCTTAGTGGACAGATCACGCATAAAATGTATTCATACATTCGCTCTGATTCTCCCTGTCGTATATGATCCAAACCTTTCGCCGGAATATCATATCTGTCATGAAAAACATAGATTGCATAATCTTCATCTGCCTGATAATGTTCCCCGATAATCTCATAAAATGTCTCCATCAGAGCATCATTTTTCAAGCCACAGGCACGCATCCCCATTAGAAGCTTCCACATACTGTCCGGATTTCTTTGATCATCAGAAAACTTATATTCCTTCAGATTTTTATTTGTTTTCGCAAACGGCACTTTCTTCGCAAGCGCCAGATTTTTCTCCTGTTCTACAGGATTTAATTTCAGAAAACTGGTGTTAAATGTTCCATCTATAAATCCGTCTATATCCATATATCCCCCGGCGATCCGGGTGATCGATGTCCGTTTTACTGTCATTCGTCTGGTCAGTGCCAGCATATCTTCTCGATTGATCATAATCTTTTCCCTCCGGCTCTCTGTTTATCCCTACAAATCTCTGCATATCTCTCGACAGCTTTCTGTTCGTCTCAAACATCTTCCGCCTGTCTACATCAGAGATTCTTCTGTCTTATCCGCTCTGTCAATCCTCGAAGCATTAACGGTTCCACGCCGCTACTTTTTTTCTTCCTCTTTTTCCTCCGCCTGCATGATCACATCACGCACCTTCTGCATTCTCTCATCAAGAGCTGAGCTGATCTGTGCACAGTCCATCATCTCTTCTGCCAGATACTTACTCTGATCTTCCGGAATACTCTTTTTATAGCGAAGCTTATGCTCCAGGCTCGCCCAGAAATCCATCGCGATCGTACGAAGCTGCACTTCAACTGTGATCATCTTTTTCCTTCTTTAAGAAATCGGAGTCTTCACGATCAGATGAAGACTTCTGTAACCACTTGGCTTTGGATTTGCAATGTAGTCTTTTTTTTTGAATTAAAATTACATCGTCCTGATCAAGGAAGCATTTCGCAAGTTTATAAATGTCATCCTGAAAAGCGCAGATCACACGCACACCGGCAATATCCTGAATATTTTCTTCGATTGCATCAATCGTCAATGGAATATTTTTACGACGAATCTTCTTCAGCAGACTTTCCATAGATTTTACACGCGTCTTAATACTCTCAATCGGGTTGCGGTCATACTCCAGCGAATACTGTTCGCTCAGCACCTTAAATTTCGTCTCAACTTCCATGATCGCACACTGATAATAAGCCATCATCGTATTGACCGGCTTTAAATTCTCCTGTACAAAGTCAATAAATTCATCTGAAAGAAGACTGTTTCTTACAAAGTCCTCTCTTCTTTTCTCGATTCGTTCTTCTAATTCTCGTCTACCCATTTGTTTCTTTCATCTCTCTTTTCTTGCTTTTTATAAGATTGACCTGATCAGATACTTCCATTCTGCCAGATATTCTCTAAGCATATTGTTTGGCAGATACAATGGATTCGAGCCCGCAGCAATTGCTTTCGCTGACTTTAATCCCTCACCTTTTGTAATCTGCATTGCCCGAAACATATGGAAATCATTTGTGATAATTCCCACACTTGCTCCGTCTTTCATATAATTTTTTACTATATTTTATATTCTGCTCTGTTGTCTTCGATTCGTCTTCCAGAATCAAACGGTCTTTCTCAATTCCGGCCGCTTCCATATAATCAGCCATCGCCTGCGCTTCCGTACATGGCTCGTTATACCCCTGTCCACCTGACACAATACAGATTGTCTCCGGATTCTTCTCCAGATAATCGATCGCTGTGTTCAGTCGATGCTTCAGCACCTTACTCGGTCCATCTGCTCTCACCTGTGCACCAAGCACTATGATGTAGTCCAGATTTTCATCTGCCTTCGCATGCATCTGACTGATAATGCATCCTTCGATAATCACAAAGGAAACTACAAATACAAGCAGTATTCCCCTTAATATCCACAACATCCACATCGGAAGTCTTGCCCATCCATCCAGAAATGTAATCGCTGCGCATCCTCCAAGCAATGCAGCCAATACAAACCAGATCAGGAAGAATCCCGTCCCAGATCCATTTTCGCTCATCCAGAATCCATAACAGGCAAATAACACTGTAAATAAAATACATATTATAACTGCTGTCATTTTTCGCTTTGTTCTCACTTTCCACTTTCTCCAAGAATCAGTCGAAGCAGTGTCTTATCAAGCATGATTGTCCGATCCCAGGGATTCAGAATGATACCTTCAATCTCATTCTCCTGTACAGCAGACTGGAATAATGGTTCGATTGCTGTCAAAAATGTAGACATCACACTATCAGAACCTTTTAATTCTTCCTCAAAACTTGTAAATGCACTCCACCACTTCTTTCCATCAGCTGTCTTCACTGCCTGTATCTTCAGTTGTTCTGCAACAGAAGGCTCTACCGCAAGAATCAATTGTCCTTCTTCTTTCATTCGTCTGCGGATCATTGTCAACGCATGTGCTAAAAGTTCCTGAGATGGTTCCTGCTGGAGTGCGAAAAATTGCTTCCTCAATCTTCTCGTTTCCTTTCAGTCCTTCATCTTTTGTATCGTTATTCTGCATCTTCATCCTTGCTGCTCCTTGTAAGATTTTTCTAGTTTTAATAAATCATCTCATTATTTCATATCTGATATCATCTAAGTATATCATAAAAAAAGAGAATAATGTGATATTTTAAATTTGTTTCACACTATTCTCTCATTTTTTAATTTTCCTCAATATGACTTTGGATTCTTCCCATTTATCTAAGACACAAGTTCCTGCATCAGCTCATGCACACTCATCATCTGATTGATCCGTCCGACATTACTTCCACAGAACACAAGTCCATTTTCCACGTCCCCTTTGACCGCATCAATCAACGCCTTCGTGATACAGTACGGAACTTTTCCCGGATTACATTTTGCTAAGCAATTATAACATTTCTTAATAGGCGTTTTTTTCTTTCTCGACACGCTCGATCAATGCATTGCGAAGAGCACGCCCCGGCATTCCAACCGGACTTTGGATAATCTGGACATCCTCTTCTTTTGCATTGATATAGGCCTGCTTATACGCCTCTGACGCATCACATTCTTCTGTTGCCACGAACCTGCTCGCAATCTGGACTCCGTCTGCTCCAAGTTCCAATGCGTGATCAATATCTGCTCTGTCGAAGATTCCCCCAGCAACGATCACCGGAATTTTCTTCCCATAGCGCTTTTCATACTCTTCCTTGCAGGCAATGATCTGTCGGATCTCCTCATCATAATCCATTGTGTCAATCTCATTTAACTGCTCTCTTGAAAAACCGAGATGCCCTCCGGCTTTCGGTCCCTCAACAACAAGGAAATCTGCTGTTCTGTCATACTTATGCGCCCACATTTTCAAGATCAGCTGCGCAGCTCTTTTAGAAGAAACGATTGGCGCGATCTTCGTTCTGCAAGTCTCGCTGACCAGCTCCGGCAGGTTCATCGGAAGCCCTGCGCCACTGATGATCACATCTGCACCTGCTGCCACGGCCTCTTTCACATGCTCCGCATAATGCTTCAGTGCAACCATAATATTTACACCGACAAGACCATTCCCCTGCGCGAGTTCCTTTGCTCGCTTGATGTGCTTGTGGATTGCTCTGTTGTTACATGCAGCCTGATCCTTCTCAAACCCTTCTTCATCATAACCAATCTGCGCTGTCGAAATAATTCCAACTCCGCCTTCTTTCGCCACTGCTCCCGCGAGAGAGCTTCTGCTGACTCCTACGCCCATACCGCCCTGGATAATCGGGAGCTTCGCAGTCAGATCACCTAGTTTTTAATTGTTTGTTTATACTCATTTTCAATTCTCCTGTATTTTATTTTGAATTTCAAACTATTTTAAGTATAAACTATTTTGTTGAAATGTCAAGGAATATTGATTCTACGGATTAATCCGCAGATTAAAAGCCCCTGTTTTGATAGGCTCTTGCAATTATCGGTTCTTTTTTCTGTATAGATTTCCTGTTTTTGTAGTTTTTCTTGGGGAACTGTTCCAGCGATATTCTTTGACTTGCTTCGCGATTTTGCAATTCTCGGACAACAATATCCCCTCTCTTCGTTGACTTGAACACTCTCACCATGCTTTAACAATGGAATATAATTCCCTTTCTGCTTTAAAATCAAAGAATCCTTTCTATTCTGCATATTTTTTCATGACAGTCTCCTTTTATTTTTTTGAAAGGTTTAATTTCCGTGACACCACCTAAAGAAGCAGGTGATGTATCCTCTACAGCGCCATTGTATGTCACTATAACCAAGTCCCCGACATTAAAATCCGTAGATTCTTTTCCAACCAAATGTACCCTATAGTCATTAGAATACTTTAAATCTTGAAGGATCAGATAGGTATCGTGAACTTCAAGAACTTGTAATTCTATAGATTTTTGAAGTTTTGTATGTATAATAAAAAATAATAGAAATAAAATACATACAAAAAAAACAACTTTCATAATATCCTTATGAAAACTTTTTAGATATCCACCTTTCCTCAGTTCATTATTCTTTTTTAACAAAAAAATCCCTTCCTTCACGCATTTTTTACACGCTATTTTTTATATTGGTGACATTTATTGATCATTCAAATATTTCATATTGCTCTTGTTTAATCCAACTCTGATTGAACTTCTTCAATATAACGATTATAATTTTCTATTGTTTCTTCTGCTTCTTGATTATTTGATCGTGTAGAAATACTATTCTTCAAATATTCTTGTTTTAATGATTCTAAATATTTTTCAATTGGTAAATTTATCTTATAAACTTCAAATTCATGCTGCCAATATTCTTCTTCCGAACCAAATTGACTTATAAGAGCCTGAGCCTCCTCACTATTAATCGAATCATTTATTGTAACTTTTAAATCATCTAAATAATCATTGATTTCATCATCAGACACAGAATATCCCACTGCAATAGCTCTTTGATAAGTTGCATCGCGTTGTAACATATATTCTACTGCCTTATCTTCAGCGTCTGACTGTTCATACCCTGCTAAAATGTAAAATTCAGTAGCTTGTTCAATATCCTTTGTAGTAATAACACCACCGGATTTACCTCTTGCGTAAATAGACTCATCTGTTTTATCTCGATAGGGATCCAATAATTT
>ENA-OQHD01000136-OQHD01000136.1-human-gut-metagenome-genome-assembly--contig:-NODE-136-length-31239-cov-6.770924_pt1 | contig 31239 bp, 36 predicted proteins | sample MGYA00242560_ERZ504711 | MGnify/ENA primary metagenome ERZ504711 (study PRJEB26092, sample SAMD00036198) | human gut metagenome | host: Homo sapiens | study: EMG produced TPA metagenomics assembly of...
GCGAATGAATTTGTTGAGATATCTATCCATTTCTGATTCCATTCACGGAAAGTTGTTTGACTTTGTCCAATTAAATGAAGAATTTTTAACTTCTTCAATTTCTTCGTTAATTGGCAAGTCAAACAATTTTTGCTTGCGTTCTTCAAGCTGTGCAATCCGCGAATCATTTCGTTTTCTAATAAGAATACCGACTAAGTAAGCGACAATTATAAGTATAACTGCCACTACAATCAGTAAAACAATTCCGCTAGACATAGTTTCTCCTTAATCGTCTATTATGTTCATAAATGTAGAGTAATGTTACGATTATAACATAGTTATCCTAGCATTGCACCCTTTTCTAAAAGAATATTAGATATCCAGAGTACTGTAAACGGCATTTTCTTCGATAAATTCGCGGCGAGGTTCAACCTTATCTCCCATCAGCATATCAAAAATCTTATCGGCCTCTGCAGCATCATCCACAGAAACACGTGCCAATAAACGATTTTCAGGGTCCATGGTAGTTTCCCAAAGTTGGTGGTCATCCATTTCACCTAAGCCTTTATAACGTTGTACCGTAGGTTTTGAACGCCCTACACTGTAGTTTTCAAGAGCAGCACGCAATTTTTCTTCTTGATCCGCACCTGGCTGGATATACTCTTTAATCTCAGAACCAACCTTAACACCATAAATTGGTGGTTGTGCAATGTAGACATAGCCAGCTTCCAAGACTGGATGCATAAAGCGATAAATCAAGGTCAAGAGCAAGGTACGAATGTGAGCCCCATCAACATCGGCATCAGTCATGATAACCAACTTGTGATAGCGAGCTTTGCTGACATCAAATTCTGATCCAAAACCGGTTCCCATAGCTGTGAAAAGAGAACGAATCTCTTCGTTGGCTAGAATCTTATCCATGCTAGCCTTCTCAACGTTCAAAATTTTACCACGAATTGGCAAGATAGCTTGGAATTCACGATTACGACCCGATTTAGCAGAACCACCGGCTGAGTCCCCTTCGACAATGAAGAGCTCATTCATTTCGGGATTGTTTGACGAACAATCTGCCAACTTACCTGGAAGGTTTGAAATTTCAAGACCTGACTTCTTACGTGTCACCTCACGAGCACGCTTAGCAGCGATACGGGCCTTAGAAGCCAGAATTCCTTTTTCAACAATCTTTTTAGCAATAGCAGGATTTTCCAAGAGGAAGCGACTTAAGGCTTCACTGAAGAGACGATTAGTAATCTTAACCACTTCTGAGTTTCCAAGTTTGGTCTTGGTTTGCCCTTCAAACTGTGGGTTGGGATGCTTGACAGAGATGATAGCAGTCAATCCTTCACGAACATCATCACCAGTCAGATTATCATCTTTTTCTTTGAGAATCTTATTCTGACGTGCATAATCATTGATAACACGAGTAAGAGCCGTACGGAAACCTTGTTCATGAGTACCACCTTCATGAGTGTGGATATTATTGGCAAAACTCATCACCGTTTCATGGTAGCCGGTCGTATACTGCATAGCAACTTCGACTGAAATACCATCCATCTCACCATATGTGTAGATAGGCTCATCAAAGATAACGTCTTTGTTTTCATTGATGTACTTCACATAAGATGTGATTCCACCCTCATAGTGATAATGTTTCTCTTGTTCAAGACCTTCACGCTTATCTATAATAGAGATACGTAGACCCTTGTTCAGAAAAGCTAGCTCTTGGAAACGTTTAGCTAACTTTCCAAAGTCAAACTCCGTCGTTTCTTGGAAAATTTCTGGATCTGGAATAAAGTGAACAGTCGTTCCATGTTCTTCAGTTTCACCAATAATCCTTAAGTCGTCTACCACAACTCCTCGTTTATACTCTTGGAAGTGAATATGACCGTTTTTATAAACCTTAACATCAAGCTGAGTTGAGAGGGCATTAACGACCGAAGAACCAACCCCGTGCAAACCACCAGAGACCTTATAACCGCCTCCACCGAATTTACCACCAGCATGAAGAACTGTAAATACTGTCTCAACAGCAGGACGACCTGTTTTTTCTTGAATATCGACTGGGATACCACGACCATCATCAACAACCGTGATAGAATTATCCGGTTCAATAAAAACTTTGATATGCGAGGCGAAGCCTGCTAAGGCCTCATCAATTGAGTTATCGACAATCTCCCATACCAAGTGATGCAAGCCTTCTTTGGAGGTCGATCCAATATACATTCCTGGGCGCATACGTACCGCTTCAAGTCCCTCTAAGACCTGAATCTGGCTGGCATCATATTCTTGCGCTTTTTCTTCAAGATTTTTTAATTCATCAGTCATCTATGTCACAATCTCCAATAATGATTTATGGCCATCAACTAGCAAGGTATCCAAACCCGCTGCTTCTCCAGCCTCTATGTCTATCTGGCGGTCACCAATGACCAAGCCATGTTTAATATCGTATTTTTTAATTAAATAAAGGAAACTATCTGGACTAGGTTTTCTAGCAAAACCATTTTCAGAAGTTACGACCTCTGTAAAATAATGAGCAATCTCTACTCTATCAAGGATATCTAGCACCAAGTGATTGCGGTGGCTAACCAAGAAATTACGTCCACCCTCAGCCACAATCTTAGCGAGGGCATCCTTAGCACCTTCAAAAAGCACAGGTTCTTGCAAATGCTTGGCTTCCTCCTGCTTATAGAGGGTTCGAAAATCAGTTATATCAGACGCAAACATGGCAATGGCCGTACTGGTCGACACCTTAAGGGCATCATAGACTGCTTGAAATTCTGCTGTACGCTCAAACCGTTCTAAAGTCGCTAGAAAGGCTTGGGTTGATATCTGGTAATTATCCAACAAGGTACCACCTAAATCCCAGATATAATCTCCATAATTCATAATCTTAATTATAGCATAAAAGGTCAGATTTTGCTTGTTTTTCATAGCTAAAAAGGCTTGGAAAACCTATCCAAACCTTAATTTTTTATCTCAGAATTAAACTAGCCACAATAGGACTAATAAAGACATATAAAATCCCTGTTACAGCGATTGATAGACCACCCATGGCACCTGCAACCTGACCATATCTGAAGGCAGTTCCAGTACCAACGGCATGCCCAGTTCCTCCTAGGGAAAGACCAATAGCAACTGGATCTTTAATACCAATCATCTTTAAAAAGACAGGTCCTAAAACTGATGTCAAGATTCCTGTAATAACAACTACGACCAAAGTCACTGTTGTAATCCCCTGCATTTTTTCCGAAATCCCTACAGCCATGGCAGTCGTTACAGACTTAGGAAAGAGTGAGATAGCAAGGAAATAATCCATACCAAAAAGCTTAGCAATCAAAGCGGTATAAGTAGTGTTAAGAATACAGGCAACTGTTGACCCAATTAAGATACTCTTATAGTGATGACGCATGAGGTGGAGATTTTTATAAAAAGGGACAGCTAGAGCAACCGTTGAAGGAATAATCAAACTATTAAGATAAGAACCACCTACATAGTAATCCCTGTAAGAAATGCCTGTATAGTGCAAAATGACAATAATTAAGGCAGTTGACACAAGAAGAGGCGTTGTCAAAGGATTAGGGAAACGGCGATAAAGCAAAAGCCCCAGTGTGTAAGCCAATACTGAAAGAGTTAAACCAAACAAGGGTGTGTTAAAAAAATTTAGCCATGATTAACCTCCTCATAATCGCCTTCAAAGTGCTTTTTGATAAAGACGACAACTACGGCAATCACTACAATATTAAGAACCAAGGCACCCATAATAATCAAAATAATTGGAACAATATTCGCCGAAATAGCATTCCATCGTTCCATAATACCGACACCTGCTGGCAAAAAAAGGATAGTCATATTGACTATTAAAAACTCTGATACAGCATGGATATGACGTAGACGAATCCACTTAAGCTGTAGAGCAATCAGAAGCAAGAATAAGCCAATGATACTTCCAGGTACAGGTAATTTAAAAAAGGTTGAAAGAGCTTCACCAATCACAGCAAACAAACAAATCAACATGAATTGAATGTAGTATTTCACGAGTCGCCTCCTAGGTTTAATCACCTATTAGTCTACTCCTTTTATTTTGAATTTCAAGAGTTTTCAGTAGATTTTTTTGAAAAAGTCAGCAATCGCTAATCAACTCCTTAACACATAAAAAATCCAACCCCGAGGCTGGATTCATTCACAGATGCCACCACCGAGAATTGAACTCGGAACGGAGCATTACCATTGCTCTATTATACCATTTAACTATAGCGGCAACTGTTTCTATCTTATCATATTTCCACTTACTGTGGCAAGAGTTTTTGCTTATTATTTATAAATTTAAGTCTTTGTAAGGACTACGGTAACCAACCTGTAAAACCTTTCCATCCTTAATCAAGATAGGACGTTTAATCAACATACCATCTGATGATAAGAGTTTTACGGCTTCATCTTGTGATAAGGTTGGAAGTTTGTCCTTCAATCCTAAAGAACGGTAGGATTGTCCACTCGTATTAAAGAATTTCTTAAGCTCTAAATCTGCCCCCTCTAGAAGCTCTCTTAAAAATTGAGCTGAGGGTGGATTTTCCTTAATGTTGACAGACTCGACCTCGAGACCTAATTGATTGAGTTCAGCTTTTGCCTTACGACAAGTGCTACATTTTGGATATTCATAAAAAGTGTACATGTTTTTCTCCTTTTCTCTAGCATAAGCAATCTATCTAAGGATTGTCAAACCTAAGACCTTCCAAACGAAGTAAGAAACACTTGACATCCTCTCCTACCGCATAATTTCCTAAGTGAACCACTACTAGGCAAAACACGATGACAAGGGATAAGAATCAGCCAGGGATTCTTACTAACAGCAGTTCCTACAGCCTGTGCGGATTGACAAGAGATTGCCTTACCAATCTGACCATAGGTTCTGATTTGCCCCATAGGTATTTCACTTAAAGCCAACCAAACTCTTTGTTGGAAAGCTGTTCCTTGTTCAGCTAAAGGAAGGTCATCTGGACTTGGACTCTCACCTTTAAAATAGGCCTGCAACCACTTCTTGGTCACTTCTAAAATAGGATTTGAGATGTCTACTAACTTCCTCTTCCTTAAAACCAGCCTAAAATGATTTTGTCCTTCTAACCACATACCATAGAGGGCTTGCTCACTTGCAACCAAGGACAGGCGACCAGTAGGTGATACAAAATACTGACGATAAAACATATTTTAATTATTCCCAAAAAAGACAGGAAAGCCTTGTTCCTGTCAGCTTATTTCTGAATTATTTACCTTTAATCAAACGTACTCGTACGATGTTATCGCTCGCCTCAAACTTAGCGACCAATTCATCAATCTTAGACTTGTCTGTCTCATCAAGGTCAAGAAGGGTATAAGCATACTCTCCCTTTGAACGGTTAATGATATTATCTATATTAATATTAAAATCAGAGACCGCTGTTGAAATACGGGCTACAATGTTAGGCACGTTTTTATTAATCAAAGTGATACGATATGGAGCACTCAAAACCTGTTGTACACGTGGGAAGTTAACAGAATTGACAATTTCACCTGTTTCCATGAAGCGACGGATGGTCTGAGCAGCCATAATAGCACAGTTAAGCTCTGCTTCACTCGTTGAACCACCAACGTGTGGGAAGACTGTCACATTAGGCTTGTTAAGTAGTTCTTCTGTCCCGAAGTCAGTGATATAACGTTTTACTACACCTGTTTCCAAAGCATCAAAGAGCGCATCATTCTCTACTAATTCTGCACGGGCAAAGTTGATGATTGTTGTTCCTTTTTGCATGAGGCTAAAGGCGTCTGCATTGAAAGTACCTTTCGTATCAGGTGTCAATGGAACGTGAATAGTGATATAATCACAGTTTTCAAAGATTTCTTTGAGATCAGAAACACGTTTAACGTGGTGAGAAATATTCCAAGCTGCTTCAATAGAAACATATGGGTCATAGCCATAGACCTTCATTCCCAAACGATAGGCATCGTTAGCAATACGCGCACCAATGGCACCCAAGCCAATAACACCCAGTGTCTTACCTGCAATCTCGCTACCCGCAAACTGCTTCTTACCTGCTTCGATTTGTTTAGGCACATCATCACCGCTAAGTTTGTTAACCCAAGTATTGGCCGCAATATAATCACGTGCTGAAAGCAAGATAGAAGCTAAGACAGCTTCTTTAACTGCATTAGCATTAGCTCCTGGAGTATTGAAGACAACAATTCCTTTTTCAGTTGCTTTATCAACTGGGATATTGTTAGTCCCAGCACCAGCACGCGCAATAGCTTTCAAATTTTCAGGGAAAACTGTATCATGGAGATTTTGACTACGAATAATGTAAGCATCCGGATTTTCCGCTAAATCACCATCAATTTGAAAATGATTTCCAAGTTCCTTCAAACCAATTTGGTTAATATTATTATATGTTTTTACGCTAAATACCATAATTTTTATTCCTCTTAAATTAATGAATTCCGTGGTGAGTAGCTTCATCAACTTCTTGATAAAAAGCCTTCTCCCTCTTGGTTTTGATTTTCTGATAGGCAAGTCGTTCACCATCAATAGGAACCTTACCACAATAGACATAGCCAAGTTTCTCCAAAATGTGCTGCATGACAAGATTCTTTTCATGCGTGTCGCAACGAAAATCATGAGCGTCAGTTCCCTCAATAAGACCTTGAATAAAGGTTTGAGCATTTTTCTGTCCCGTAAATTCTCTTAAAACCGCAATTCGATGAAAGGTAACATAGCGCTTATTATGATGCTTCCAATCTCCATCATAGATTTTTTCGTAGGCGGGCTCTCCATCAGTAACCACCGCAGCATAAGAAACAATTTGACCGTCAATGATACCGACATAGGCCTGTCCTTTAAGAACATCATCAAAGATGATTTCTTCTGTAGGATAACCATCAGCCCCTTGCCATTGAGAACTACCAGCTTCCGCTAAAGCAATTCTAGCACTCTCAATTACGGTCATGATAGCACCAATTTCATTTGGGAAAGCTTGTCTAATTTCCATCTCTTTCCTAATTATTTATTTTCATCTTCAAATTTCTTCATAAAGTCAATCAAATCAAGCACACCTTGACGCGGGAAGGCGTTATAAACACTGGCACGCATACCACCCACTGAACGGTGTCCCTTGATATTTTTGAAACCAAGAGCATCTGCTTCTGCTACAAATTTGGCATCCAAGTCTTTACTTGGTGTGACAAATGGAATGTTGCAGACAGAACGATCCTTGGCATCTTTAACAGGATTGGTGTAGAAATCAGATGATTCGATATAGTCATAAAGAAGACCTGATTTTTCACGTTGAATTTCCGCCATCTTATCTACGCCACCAATCTCATTTTTTACCCAGTCAAAAACGAGTTTTGAAATATAGATATTGAAACATGGTGGTGTATTGTAGAGTGATCCTGCTTCAGCTTGAATACGGTAGTCCAACATGGCAGACAATTGTGGTTGGTCGTTAAGGAAGTCTTCACGGACGATAACCACCGTCACACCCGCAGGTCCAATATTTTTCTGAGCACCAGCATAGATAAGAGCAAAATCCTCAACATTATAGCGAGCTGCTAAGATATTTGAAGACATATCTGCTACAATTGGCACACCATTAGTATCAGGCAAATCATAGATAGATGTTCCCTCAATTGTATTATTGGTAGTCAAGTGAACATAAGCGGCTTCTGGATCAATCGTTGAAGGATCAAAACTTGGGATATGATCGTAAACAGTATCCTCAGATGACGCCAAAAGAATTGGTTCAAAAGGAATAGTTTTTGAAAGCTTGACAGCTTCAGTATAGGCTTTTTTACCCCATGAACCACCTACAAGGTAGTAAGCTTTCTTACCTTGAGCAAGGTTCAGTGGAACCATTGTGAATTGCGTTGAAGCGCCCCCTTGCAAGAAAATAACCTTATAGTTATCAGGAATGGCCATAAGCTCGCGAAGTGTCGCTTCCGCATCTTTAATGATTTTGTCAAATTCTGGAGAACGGTGGGACATTTCTAGCACGGACATACCGGAATCTTGATAGTTAAGCAATTCAGCTTGTGCTTTTTCGAGCACAGGTTTTGGTAATGTAGCAGGTCCTGCTGAGAAATTATAAATTGTCATAAAGACACCTCCAAAATTTTAATGGGCCCATTATAGCGAATTTTCTGAATATTGTAAAGTGTTAATAGTAAAAAACGAACGGAATTGCCCGTTCGTCACAAAAAAAGTTAGGTATTTTATGTATATTTTTGCAAGTAATCAGATTTACTATCCGTTATCCTTGCTTAAGAAAATAGGCTGCACCGATTAGATTTGCTCCATTATGATGATGACAGGCTACAATCTTTGGACGTTTAATAATTTTACCGATAAAATCAATCTCATGGTGAACCTTATCAAACTGGCGGTTGACTTCTTCTATCAGAATAGACTGAGCTGAAATACCACCTCCAAGAACAAAGGTTTCCATATCAAAGATAGTTTGAAGATTCAATATAGTAATAGCTAGGTTTCGACAATAGGTCTCAAAGATTGGATAAACTGCTTCCTTTTTAGCATTAATTGCCTTAAAGGCTAGCAAACCATCTTTTAAATCAAGACTAGCTAAAATTTCATTAACTTTAGTAATCAAACCAACAGCTGAAAGAGTTGTTCCTTGCATCAATGAAGGATCAAGTTTTTCCATTTGAAGAGGAAGGAGAAAGGTCAACTCTCCTGCCTGGAAATGGCTTCCCTGAAAAAGTTTACCATTGATTATTATACCTCCACCAAGGCCTGACCCTAAAACAAGAGCAGCACCGTTAGTCACTCCTTTCAAATGACCTGTGGCTAGTTCAGCCAAGGCTGCTGCTTTACCATCATTAAGCGCAGCTACTGGAAAATGATACTTAGCTTGCAGGGTTTCTTTGACACGAAAACCATGAAAGAATCTCAACAAACCGCCGTGATAAATCACACCCTCCTTCCGTATCAACAGTTTCAGGAACACTAATTGCACTGCCTGATAAAGCTACTTCAACCGAAGTTACTAAATGATCAATAACATCGAGAGCCTTATCCAAGGTCTGAGGGGATGATTACGTTGGCAAACTCTTTTCGAGGACAAGATCCTCTGAAACAAGAGCAGACTTTACCTGAGTCCCTCCAAAATCAATTGCTAAAACTAGAAAAAACGCTATCAAAATGCTATCATGGTTTTAGAAAACTAGATAAAAGGAGTCTCTCACATGACTAAATTTCTACACACTTGTGTCCGTGTTAAAGACCTAGAAGCTTCACTAAAATTTTATCAAGAAGCGCTTGGTTTTAAGGAAGTCCGTCGTAACGATTTCCCAGAATATAAGTTCACTCTTGTCTACATGCAACTAGAAGATGATCCTGATTACGAGTTGGAATTGACATACAACTACGATCATGAAGTTTATGATCTTGGGAATGGTTATGGACACATCGCTGTTGGTGTTGATGACCTAGAGGCCACACACCAAGCCCACAAAGAGGCTGGCTATAATGTTACTGATCTCTCAGGTCTACCTGGTAAACCAAAAATGTACTACTTTATTACTGATCCAGATGGCTATAAAATCGAGGTCATCCGTTTAGCTCAGTTCTTGGAAAAATAATGCAAAAAGAAGTCAGATTATCTCAACTCTGGCTACCCTTTTTTTACTTATTTTTTATTATCGACCTTTAAGGATGACAAAATTTGGGTATGAATATCATCCACGCCATTTGGATTATTTGGCAAGAATAAAGTTTGATTACCTTTATCCGCAAAAGTATTAAGGGTATCTAGATATTGGTTGGTCAAGAGGATAGACATAATCTGTTCCTCAGACATACCAACATTGGCTTCTTTAAGTTCTGCAATAGATTCAGCTAAACCATCAACGATGGCTTTACGTTGTTGGGCAATACCAACACCATGAAGACGGTCTTTTTTCGGCTTCGGCTTCGGCAGCTGTGACAATCTTAATTTTATCAGCTTCTGCCAATTCTTGGGCTGCTACACGCTTACGTTGAGCAGCATTAATTTCGTTCATAGACTGCTTAACTTCAGCATCTGGCTCAACCTTGGTAATCAAGGTCTTAACAATGATGTATCCATAAGCTGTCATTTCTTCGGCTACTTGATGTTGAACCTCAAGAGCGATTTCATCTTTCTTCTCAAAAAGCTCATCAAGCGTCAATTTAGGAACTGATGAACGAAGGGCATCAATGTATGATTTAATTTGAGCCTCTGGTCGCATGAGTTTATAGTAAGCATCTGTAACATTTTGTTCATTTACACGATACTGAGTAGCCACATTCATCATAACAAAGACATTGTCCTTTGTTTTGGTTTCAACCACAATCTCACTTTGAAGCAAACGTAGTTGAATACGAGCTGCAATTTTATCGATACCGAATGGCAAACGCATATGAATACCACTCGTTGCGATTTTTTGATAGCGTCCAAAACGTTCAACGATGGCTACTGACTGGCTACTGACTGTTGACGTACGACATAAAACATACTGATGAGAATTCCCAAGATAATCAAGAATAAAATCAGTAAAAAGAGAAATGCTGCCTGCATGTTAAGTCCTCAAAAATAAACATTAAAGATTTCTTTGCTTTATTATAGCACAGTAATACAACTATTCAAGAAAAATAGTATATCTTTTTCAAGAGCTTTGACAATCATAAAAGAGGCTGAAACACTAGCGTTTCAGCCTCTTGTATTTTGTGACTAAGCTTAAAACCCAACAGTCCAAAAGGAAACTTTTTATTTACGATACATCTTATCTTGAAGGTAAATGTCATTATAAATCCCAAGCCATTTTTTACCTAAGTTATTATAGACTTCAAGGTTTTTGATGGTTGATTCTGATGGGTAAAAGGCTTTATCATTAGTAATACTCTTTGGAAGTAAGGTTTTAGCTGCCTCGTTAGGTGTGGCATAGCCGATATATTCAGCGTTTTGCGCTGCATTTTCCGGTTTAAGCATGAAGTTGATAAAAGCATAAGCTTCTTTTTCATGCTTCACTGTTTTAGGAATAACCAGATTATCAAACCACAGATTTGAGCCTTCAGATGGAACAACATAACGAAGATCTTCATTTTTATCAAGCATCTCACTGGCTTCCCCTGAGAAGGTTACTCCAATAGCTGCATCACCTTGAATCATGTAGCCCTTCATCTCATCACCCACAATAGCCTTAATATTCGGTGTAAGGCTATTAAGTTTAGTTTCAGCCAGACGCAATTCCGTCATGTTCTTGGTATTCAAACTGTAACCCAAGCTATTGAGAGAAAAACCAATGACTTCACGCGCACCATCAACCATCATAATCTGGTTTCTGTATTCAGGTGACCAAAGATCATTCCAGTGCTGAGGTGCTTTTTTCACCAATTTCGTATTATAGACAATTCCGACTGTCCCCCAGAAATAAGGAATAGAATAGTCATTATTGGGATCGAAACTAAGACCCTTAAAGCTTGAGCCAATCTGATCGAAGCCATGGATTTTAGATTTATCCAACTTCACCAAAAGGTCTTCCTTGACCATCTTATCAATGGTGTAGTCCGAAGGTACAGCGATGTCGTAAGTCGTACCACCTTGCTTAATTTTAGTATACATAGCTTCGTTAGAATCAAATGTTTCATACTGGACTTTTATTCCTGTCTCTTTAGTGAACTTGGTCAAGAGATCAGGGTCAATGTAGTCACCCCAATTATAAATAACCAGTTTGTCCGAAGCACTTCCAGTGCGACTTTGCATGTAGGCAGAAATTCCCCAAAGGAAGAAAATAATTGCTAAAATCCCTGACAGAAATTGATAGAGTTTACGCATCATGCTCCTCCTTTCTCTCCTGGGTAATCATATAATATCCAATGACTAGAAGAATAGAGAAGAGGAAGACAACCGTTGATAGGGCATTGATTTCCAAGGAAATCCCTTTACGAGCACGTGAGTAAACTTCCACAGCAAGTGTTGAAAAACCATTACCCGTTACAAAGAAGGTTACTGCGAAGTCATCCAAAGAATAGGTAAAGGCCATAAAATAACCAGCGATAATCCCAGGTGTCAAGTATGGCAACATGACCTCGCGTAACATCTGCCATTGGGTCGCACCCAGGTCATAAGCTGCATTCACCATGTCTCGATTCATTTCCTTGAGGCGCGGCAAAACCATGAGAACCACGATTGGGATTGAGAAGGCAATGTGACTCAACAAAACCGATACAAAGCCAAGTTGGAAACCAATCCAGGTAAAGAGAATCAAGAAACTCGCACCAATCATAACGTCCGGTGCAACCATTAGCACGTTATTTAGGGATAAGATTCCAGTCTGCTGCTTCTGCTTGTTCTCATAGATAAAAATTGACCCAAAGGTACCAATAATCGTCGCCAAGAGGGCACTAAGAAAAGCTAAAAAGAAGGTTTGAACTAAAATCAACATGAGTCGACTATCTGAAAACATGCTCTGATAGTTATCAAGAGTAAATCCTGCGAAACTATTCATATCGCCACCACTATTGAAAGAAAAGGCGATTAGATAAAAGATTGGCAGGTAGATGATAACAAAGACTAGAGCTAAATAGAGATTTGCAAATTTTTTCATTGACGTCTCTCCTTTGTTAACCACATGATTGCAATCATAGTAACAATAAGCACAACACCAATGGTCGCACCCATTCCCCAGTTTTGTGTAGTGAGGAAATGCTGTTCGATAGCCGTTCCTAGTGTAATAACTCGGTTCCCACCAATCAAACGTGTTAGCATGAAGAGGCTAAGACTAGGAATGAAGACCGATTGTACACCTGAGCGTACCCCATTAAGCGACAAAGGAAAGATAATCTTGGTAAAGGTCTGCCAATCATTAGCTCCTAAATCCTTACTTGCATTGACAATATTTTCATCCAAATCATCCAGAGCATTAAAAATCGGTAGAATCATAAATGGAATTTCAATATAACTGGCTACAAAAATGAAAGAAAAATCTGTAAAGAGAATTTGCATGGGAGCAATCCCAAAGAAACCAAGAAAGGCGTTAATTCCACCTTGTTGGCCAAAAATCCCCATAAAGGCATAAGCTTTTAGAAGAAGATTGACCCAGGTTGGTAAAATAACTAACATCAACCAAAGTTGTTTATGCTTCAGTCTGGTTAGGAGATATGCGGTCGGATAAGAGATGAGGAGTGTCACTAAGGTTATGATGGCCGCATAAAGGACCGAGTTAAAGCTCATCCTCAAGTAAGTCCAACTGGAAAAGAAGGTTCCATAGTTGTCCAAAGTAAAATTGCCACTGATGTCAAAAAATGACTGGTAGAGCAGCATGAGTACTGGAGCAACTACGAAAAGTAGAAGCCAAAGAAGGTATGGTACCGAGAATAGGCTAGCTGTTTTCTTCATGACGCTCCTCCTCAATGGCATTAATCAAGCCATCCTCAGGCTCTTCCATTTCCACATATTCTTCAATACGAGCATCGAATTCTTCCTCTGTCTCATTAAGACGCATGATATGAATATCTTCAGGCGTAAAATCAAGGCCAATAATCTCACCCTCAATCGCCTTACGGGTTGAATGAATCATCCATTCATTGCCAAGATTATCATAGGCAATGATTTCATAGTGGACCCCACGGAAAAGCTGTGTTTCTACACGAACCTGAAGCTTACCTTCCTCAGGAAGCGTGATTTGTAAATCTTCAGGACGGATAACCACTTCGACAGGTTCATTTGGACGCATTCCTCCATCAACAGATTCGAAACGTTTTCCGTTGAACTCGACCAAATAGTCCTCAATCATGACTCCTGGTAGGATATTAGATTCTCCGATAAAGGTTGCAACGAAATGGTTGATAGGCTCGTCATAGATATCAACAGGCGTTCCTGATTGAACAATTTCACCATCGTTCATAACAAAAATCCAGTCTGACATGGCCAAGGCTTCTTCCTGGTCGTGGGTGACAAAGACAAAAGTAATCCCTAGACGTTTCTGTAGTTCACGCAACTCGTATTGCATTTCAGTACGTAACTTCAAATCCAGTGCTGACAAGGGCTCATCCAAAAGGACCACACGTGGCTGATTGATAATCGCACGGGCAATAGCTACACGTTGGCGTTGACCACCCGATAATTTTTGAATCGAGCGCTTTTGATAACCATCTAGTTGAACCATTTTCAACGCTTCTTTTACACGCTCTTCAATTTCCTTCTTAGGCACTTTTTTTAACTTAAGCGCAAAAGCCACATTGTCAAAGACATTCATGTGTGGAAAGAGGGCATAAGATTGGAAAACGGTGTGAACATCCCTTTTATTGATAGGGATATCATTAATACGCTTTCCATCCAAAAGAACGTCACCACTGGTCGCATCTAAGAGACCAGCAATGATGTTCAAGATAGTTGACTTACCAGAACCAGAAGCCCCAAGCAGGGTATAGAACTTACCTTCTTCCAGTTCAAAGTTGATGTCTTTTAAAACTTGTGTGCCACTGTCTTCAAATACTTTCGAGACGTTTTGAAAGGCAATAATCGGATTAGTCAATTGTCATAAATCCTCCATGGATATCAAAAATAGGGTTAGTATTATTAATTTAATTTGTCGCCAATGATACGAACTTCAGGCTCTAGTGTAACACCCGAATTTTCCTTAACCTTAGCGATAACATCTGCAATAAGATCTTCATAGTCTTTTGCTGTTCCTTGATCGACATTGACCATGAAACCAGCGTGCTTGGTTGAAACCTCAACACCACCGATACGATGTCCCTCGAGGTTAGCTTCCATAATAAGCTGACCTGCAAAATGACCTGGCGGACGTTTGAAGACCGAACCACATGATGGGTATTCGAGAGGTTGTTTAAGTTCTCGTAAGTGATTAAGGCGGTTCATCTCATGTTTGATTTGTTCGTAGTCTCCTGGTTTGAGGTTAAACTTTGCTGAAATAACCACTTCACCTGTTTCTTGGAGCACCGAACGACGATAACCAAAACGCATATCTCTTGCATCAATCGTACGAATATCACCGTCTTTTGTAAGAACCTGAGCAGAAACCAAGATATGTGCAATCTCGCCACCATAGGCACCTGCATTCATAAAGACAGCACCACCAATACTACCTGGAATTCCCGCCGCAAATTCAAAACCCGTCAAACTATGGAAACAAGCCACCTTGGTTGTTGCAATCAAATTAGCTCCCGCTTCTGCTTCAACTTGATAACCATTAACAGCGATACCATTAAGCTTGTCAAACATAATCACAAAACCTCGGATACCACCGTCACGAACAATCAAATTACTGGCATTACCAAGCACCATCCATGGAATGTTGTGCTTGTTGGCAAATTTGACAATACGAAAAAGCTCATATCGGTTACGTGGAAAGGCCAAATAATCCGCTGGACCTCCAACCTTGGTGTAAGTATAACGTTTTAAGGGTTCGTCGAAACGAATATCAATCCCAACTAAATCTTCTTTAAGTTCATCTAACATGTTAATTCCCATACTTTTTTCTATACATTTATTTCTTTGTAGGTATTGTGAAAAATTCCCCCTTATTACTATCACAACCTAAAAATGAGTTAGTATTTTCCCTAACAATTAAAAGAAAAATACCACAAAAGCCAAAATTAATTATAGCAAAAAATCCCTATCTTGACGACAAGGAATTTTAGTAAAAACTAGTCCACTTGCTCCAATTTGCGGACATCACTAGTGTCTATTTGACTCAAATATTTTTTGTAGGCTTGACCAGTTTGAGGCTCAACTAAATTCTCGGCAATTTCTAGCAGAGGAACCAAAACAAAGGCCCTTTGAGTCATGAGAGGATGAGGCACTTTAAGGTGCTCAGTCCTCCAGATTTCCTGCCCATATAAAAGAATATCAATATCCACAGTTCGAGGGCCCCAATGCTCATGGCGAACGCGGTCTAAATCTTTCTCAATTGCCTGACAAGCACTCAGCAAGCTTTCAGCCGGCAACTGAGTGTCAAGTGCTAAAGCGAGATTCAAAAAATCAGCCTGGTCAGTTAATCCCCAAGCAGCCGTCTCATAATAAGAGGACACTGCTTTAACTTCCGTCTCAAGCAAGCGATCCAATGACTCCACCGCTTTTTTAAGATAGTCTTGACGATCTCCCATATTAGATCCCAAACTTAAATAAACTTTTGTCATCGACTACGCTCCAATTCAATTCCAACACTTCTATAGTGCCCATTAATTGGTGGATTTTCTTTAGTAATTCGAATTTTAATAGATTGGATTGGCACAAATTGATCAAACAAGTCCTCACAAATAGCACCAGCTAAACGCTCAATCAAAATATACTTTTCTTCTTCCACCTGTCTCTGTACGGCTTCAAAAACTAAACCATAATGAACCGTATCTGCTAGATTGTCACTTTGTGAAGCCCTGGTCAAATCAACAGCCAGCTCCAGATCTACCACAAAAATTTGCCCTAGGGTTTGCTCCTCAACAAAAGCCCCGTGATAGCCATAAAAACGGCAACCATTTAAAATAATTTATCCATATTTTCTCCTTAAGACGACTAAACTCATCTTTATTCTAACACGAAAAAAAGTTGAAAAGTTGGGCTCTAATTAGTATGATATTTAGACAAATCTGAAGTTATTGATTTTTCGGCCATACAATCGATTGCGTAATTCTTCTGATTTGGTAAAATAAAGGCACAGAAGTTTAAAAACTCCCTGATATCTAAACCAAGACTATGTCAACTAATAAGGGAAAAAACTATGACAAATCAAACTGCAATGCAATACTTTGAATGGTATCTCCCAAGTGACGGCCAACATTGGAACAACTTAGCTGAAGATGCCCAACATCTAGCAGACCTTGGCATCAGCCATGTTTGGATGCCACCTGCTTTCAAAGCTACTAACAAAGATGATGTTGGTTACGGAGTCTATGACCTCTTTGACCTTGGGGAATTCGACCAAAAAGGAACCATACGCACCAAATATGGTCTCAAGGAAGAATACCTTAATGCCATCAACCAACTCAAAAATGTTGGTATCATCCCTATGGCCGATGTTGTGCTCAACCACAAGGCAGCCGCGGATAAACTTGAAACCTTTTATGTGGTAGAAGTTGACCCTGAGGACCGTACCAAAGTAATCAGCGAACCGTTTGAAATCGAGGGTTGGACTCATTTCACTTTTGACGGACGTCAGAAAGCTTACAACGACTTTGAATGGCACTGGTACCACTTTAATGGGACTGACTTCGATGCCAAAAGAAATAAAAAAGGTATCTATCTTATCCAAGGTGACAACAAAGGCTGGGCACATAATGACTTGGTTGACAATGAAAATGGTAACTTTGACTACCTTATGTTTGCCAACCTAGATTATAGGCATCCCGAAGTTATAGAAAATATTTACGAATGGGCTGACTGGTTCGTCGAAACAACTGGTGTCCAAGGTTTCCGAATGGATGCCATCAAGCACATTGATTATTTCTTTATGCGTAATTTTATTCGCGACGTCAAAGAAAAACAAGGTCAAGATTTCTATGTTTTTGGTGAATTTTGGAATGCCAAGGAAGAGGATAATAATACTTATCTCGAAAAAACTGAAAACCGCTTTGATCTTGTGGATGTTCGCCTTCATTACAATTTATATGATGCCAGCCTCAAAGGAGCAGATTACGATTTGACGACTATTTTCGAACAAACATTGGTCAAAAATCACCCTGAGCATGCGGTAACCTTCGTAGAGAACCATGACACCCAACGTGGACAAGCATTGGAATCTACTGTTGAAGAATGGTTTAAACCATCTGCCTATGCCCTCATCCTTCTTCGTAAAGACGGCCTTCCTTGCCTATTTTATGGTGACTACTATGGCATTGATGGTGAGTTTGCTCAAGAAAGTTTCAAAGAGGTCCTAGACACCTTACTTTACGCTCGTAAATATTTGGCTTATGGAGAGCAAACAGACTACTTTGACGACCCTAACTGTATTGGATGGACACGCTCTGGTAATGAAGACTGTACTCCATTAGCCGTAACCATTTCTAATGATGCTGCCAACAACAAATCTATGGAAATTGGAAGTGATTGGGCTGGACAAACTTTCTATGATATTCTTGGAAACTGCTCTGATACTGTAACAATTGACGAAGACGGGTGGGGAGACTTCCCAGTCTCTGAAAAATCTGTCAGCGTTTGGACAATTCAAGACTAAGAAAAAATGCTCGATTTGAGCTTTTTTTGAATTTCATAAAATTCCTGAGATAGTCTTAACGACATCACGATTGGCTTCAACATTATGGACACGGACAATCTGACATCCTTTGCTAACAGCATAAGCAGATAAAGCAGCTGTCCCTTGATCACGGTCCTTGGCAGGAATATTTCCACCTAGGAGAAAATCCACAACACGCTTACGAGAAATCCCAAAAAGAACAGGATACCCAAGTCCAACAACTTTGTCCAAGCCCCTAAGCAGGTCAATATTGTATTGAACATTCTTGGCAAAACCAAAGCCAGGATCAATCCAAATATTTTCTTTAGCTACACCTGCTTCCAAGGCAGCTTGCGTACGTTGACTAAGGAAAGTACAGACATTCTCTGTGACATCATTGTATTTTCTTCTTTTTGATTATGCATGAGGATAATCGGTACAATTTTTTTCAGCTGATAAGGCTAGCATCTGACCATCATAAAGTCCTGCCCAGACATCATTAAGAATATCTGCACCTGCTTCAAGAGCAGCTCTGGCAGTGGCTGTCTTGTAAGTATCAATACTGATAAGAACATCATATTTTTCCTTAATAGCTTGTATAATTGGCACTATACGAGCAATCTCTTCTTCCTCGGTTACAAATTCCGCTCCAGGTCTTGTAGATTCACCACCTACATCGATAATGCTAGCCCCTTGGGAAATCATACGCTCAACCTGGGCTAATGCATCTTCAATTGTGTCAAAATCCCCACCGTCTGAGAAAGAGTCTGGGGTAACATTCAAGATTCCCATAATGCAGGCCTTACCTGCAATTTCATGTTTACCAATAAACATTTTAACTCCTATTAACTCCTATTAACTCCTAAAAATCACGCATCAAAGAAAGAATTTCCTTACGTTCTTCACGGTCTTCTTTATAGATACCTTTAGCAACCGTTGTGATGGTCTTACTTCCTGGTTTTTTAATACCACGCATAGTCATACACATGTGCTCAGCTTCCACCATAACAAAGACCCCTCGAGGATTAAGGGCTTCTTCAAGCGCTGTAGCGACTTGATCTGTAAGACGTTCTTGCAATTGTGGACGACGGGCTGCCACTTCAACAGCACGTGCCAATTTTGATAGTCCTGTCACCTTATCCCCACTTGGCAAATAGGCTACATGAGCCATGCCATAAAAAGGAACCAAGTGATGCTCACACATAGAGTAAAAAGGAATATCCTTAACAAGTACAACTTCATCATGAACTTCTGAAAAAACCGCTGTAAACTGATCTTTCGGGTCTTCATTTAAACCTGAAAACATCTCAGCATACATCTTAGCCACACGTTTTGGCGTATCCAAAAGACCTTCACGCTCAGGATTCTCACCCAAAGCTTCCAATAATTGATAGACTGCTTGTTCTACTTTTTCTTGATTTTCCATAATTTCCTCTTGAAACCTTATAATACTATCTATTATAACTCATTTTGCTTGATTTTTCTTGCAAAAAATAAAATTGTCTAGCTGAAATTCTAACCAAAAAAAGCGAAAACTCCCCGTCACATGAGAACCGTTTTCGCTTATCTTTATTTAATCTTTTAAGTGGTAAGAATATGATGAAATGACAATATTTTCACGCCATTTGAGATAATATTTCAATCGTAAACTCGTCTGGTTGTGAAGTATATTTTGCCATGATTTTTTCGGAACAAACTGTGGAATCAAAACAGTCAGAGTCGCATTATCCTTATCAGCCTGAGTAGCCACTTCGTCTACATATTGAATAGTTGACTGTGTAATTGAGCTGTAAGGTGATCGGATATGAACCATCTCGATTTCTGGGAAATATTTTTTAAACTCTTGTTCGATTTCCTTATCCTTATTCTCTGTATCTTTAGTAGACACGTGCATAGCAATAACCTTATCACCAATCGAACGTGCATAAGAAATGGCACCAATATTAGCCTTTGTAACATTTCCCACCAAGATAAGGACAATGTTACCTTGAAAATGATGTTCTTTGATTGGGCCATCAATACGCAACTGTTGAGCAACCCCATCGTAATGTTTCTTAATCTTAAGAAACATCCACATCAAAATAGCAATAATTGGGAAGAATGGCCAAATATCCCCTAAACGGAAGAGAATGAGAATGAGAACAATACCGTAACAAATTAAGGCACCTAAAATATTAGCTAAAGAATGCTTCCAGAAACCCTTGCCATATTCACGACTCCAATGAACAACCATACCTGTTTGAGAAAGTGCAAAAGGAACAAACACCCCTATTGTATAAAGCGGAATCAAACGTTCCGTATTTCCTCGGAAAATGAATAAGAGAGTAATGGCCCCAATAGCCAGCGTCAAGATACCGTTAGAGTAGGCCATACGTGCACCTTTTTCAAGATAGATATGAGGCATGTATTTATTCTTAGCCATGTTAAAGGACAACATCGGAAAGGCTGAAAAACCAGTATTTGCTGCCACTGCAAGAATCATGGCAGTTGAGAATTGAAAAATATAAAATAAGATACTGCCAAACCATGAATCACCAAGAATTTCCCTAGCCAGTTGCGCCAACATTGTCACACCTGAATGAGGTGTAATACCAGTCCACCAGTTAAGAAAGGTAATTCCAGCAAACATAATTCCCAAAATACTTGACATGATAAAGAGGGTTGATGCCGCATTCTTAGACTTAGGTTTCTTAAAGAAAGGCACTGCATTAGAGATAGCTTCCACCCCTGTCAATGAAGCCGAACCTGAAGTAAAGGCCCTTAAAATAAGAATCACTGACACACCTGTAATCGGTTGGCCTAAATGCGCCGTAGCCGCATAAGGCATATGCCCCGTTAAGATCTGTAAGAAACCATATCCTAATAGGAACAACGTTGAGGCAATAAAGAGATAAACAGGAACCATCAAAGACTTTGCCGACTCACGCATTCCCCTGAGGTTCAACACCATTAAAACAAGCACCAAAATTATTGAGATTTGAAGATTATAGGGGTGAAGTAATGGAATGGCTGAGGTAATGGCATCTGCACCTGCGGCAACTGAAACGGAAACTGTCAACATATAGTCGACTAGGAGGCTACCTCCAGCTATCAAACCAAATTTAGGTGACAGATTTTCCGAAGTTACCATGTAGGCTCCACCACCTTGTGGATAGGCCTTGATTACCTGTCTGTAAGAAATGGTAAGGCTAATCAAAAGGACTAAAACCAAAATCCCAATTGGGATAGACCACCAAATAGCAGCGCTTGATACAGCCATTAAGACCAATGCGACTTGCTCAGGGCCGTATGCGATAGATGATAGAGCATCACTCGACAACATAGCTAATGCCTGAACCTTAGATAATAAGTGATCATCACTGCTATTATCATGGGTCAAGGGTTCACCTATTAAAAAATTTTTCAGACGTTGTAACAATTTTTTCTCCTTACATTTTAAAACACATGAAGTATTATACGTCCCTAATTCTTATCCTTCAAGTCTTAAACAGCACTTTCCTGCTCTAAAATCCATTTTCGAACTTGAGAAATAAAATAAAGAGATCCTGTAATTACATAAAGTTTATCATCATTAGCAGTCACGTGTTCCTCAATCCATGTCTGGAAGTCTGACACTTGTTTATAAGTAACTGGGTACTTGTCCAATTTTACACTATTTGGATACTCAAAGCTTGTTACTGTTAAATCACCGACTGACTCTAACTGAGCCAACATACTATCAATAGGCTTAGTATCAATAGCTGCGAAAAGCAATTCGATATCCTTATCCGCATACTCTGACCTTAACAAATCAATTAAGACCTTAACACTTTCGTTATTATGAGCACCATCTATCATAAGATTAGGCATCAAGAACTCTGTCCGACCTAACCAACTAGCATGAGCCAGTGCATCCTTTATGAGTTCAGGAGTTACTTTAGGATAATCCTTTTGAAGCAAAAGACTAGCCATGATAGCCAAACTAGCATTTGCCACCTGATGTTGACCAGCCATAGCCAAGGCTATACCCTCCAACCTCTGCTCCTTGTAAATAAAATCAAAGGAATGGCTAGACCCTTCAGCGGTGAAATCTTTACCCAACTCATAGGTCTTAGAACCTTCTTCATTCGCCTTCTGTTTAAAAAGCATCTCGAACGTCAGTACGGTCAGTCGCATAAATAAAAGATGCTCCATTTTTTTTTAAAACACCAGCCTTTTCTGTAGCAATTTCAGCATGAGTATTGCCCAAGACCGCCTGATGATCTAAGCCAATCGATGGACAGATGACCGCTAGAGGACTAAATAGATTGGTAGAATCATGCAGGCCACCCATTCCAGCTTCAATAAAAGCAATATCAACAGGATGGACTTGCCCAAAGTAGAGGAACATCAAGACTGTGATAATCTCAAACTCTGTCGCATTTTCGTGCTCTGTCTCTTTTGGGAGACGTTCAACCACCGGCTTAACACGCTCAACCAAGCCAAGTAGATTCTCTTCTGAAATCATCTGACCATTGATAGAAATGCGTTCTTTGAAATCAATAATATAGGGTGAGGTAAATGTTCCAACTTCATAGCCGGCTTGAGAAAAAAGTCGTTTGTAAGGCGTTGACAGTAGATCCCTTACCATTTGTTCCCACAATATGCACAGCCTTAAGATTGTCCTGTGGGTTTCCTAGTTCTTCAAGCATCCAGGCCATACGTTCCAAGCCAGGTTTAATGCCAAATTTTAATTGACCATGAATCCAATCCAATGCTTCTTGATAAATCATAATTGCTCCTTTTTAAGCTAATGCTTTGACTTAGCCATTAAACTAACCATTAAACTAGTTTTTCTATGAGCCTAATACCACTTTAACCCTCTTATTATACCAAAGATTGCTAGCTACAACCAAAATATAAAAAATGGCAACCCTAGGGTCACCTCTTAAGCTTTCTCTTTTCGTCAATAACAAGACGAACTTTTTTACCTTGAGTAGGTACCGAATAAACAATCGCTCTTATCGCCTTAATAGTACGTCCCTTTTTCCCGATAACACGCCCAATATCGGATGGGGCAAGATCAAGATGGTACTCCAAAAAACTCAGGACCGTCAATAATCTTGATGGTCAACTGATCTGGTGAAGTAATTAAGGGGTTAATGATAGCGATAATAAGATTTTCAATGGTATCCATAGGCTAAAAAATTATTTTGAGAATTTTGATTCGTGGAATTTTTCATAACGCCTTCTTTTGAAAGGATGTTACGAACTGTATCTGAAGGTTGTGCACCTTTAGACAACCACTCAAGAACACGTTCTTCTTTAAGTGTTACTTGGTTTTCTTCAACGAGTGGGTTGTAAGTACCAACTGTTTCGATGAAACGTCCATCACGTGGAGCACGTGAGTCTGCAACGTTAATACGGTAGAAAGGTTTTTTTCTTAGAACCCATACGAGTCAAACGGATTTTTACTGCCATTTTAATTTCTCTTTTCTTTAGCTTTTTTTATTATGGTGGAGGCACTTACTGCCTCTTTACCTTAACTAGTATACCATATCATTTTTATGTGTCAAGAAAAAAACTTGACAGATTTAAATTTTCTACAAAAAACTAGAGACAAACTCTAACTTCCTTATAGGACTATTTCTTGGTAGTACTATATGATTTTTTTCATAAGCCACCTTTGCTTCAGCATACTCGACTTCTAAGCCATTAACTGTCGCTTTAGAAGCTTTCTCAGTTCATATATTTGAACTTTATCTTCATAAATCAATTTCATAATAAAAACACCCCAAAAGTTAGACTTTCTCTATCTAACTTTTGGGGTGCAGTTCAAGTTTGACTAGGCCTTTTTTCTTTTTCCATACTTTTGCTATAATAGAGCCATACCTATCAAAAGGAACTCAATATATGATAATAGATCAGCAACTTGTTTGCTACAAACGCCTTCCAAACTGGACAGCCACAACACTCCCAGAAATGGTGACTCAAAAACATAACACTAAGGTTGGAACCTGGGCTAAACTGACTATTCTATCAGGAACTCTTCACTTTTATGAATTAGATGAACAGGGAGAGATTACTGCAGAGCACCTCTTCACGCCTGAAACAGAAATTCCTTTTGTCGAACCACAATCTTGGCATCGAATCGCTGCTGCTTCAGATAATTTAGAATGCTATCTTTCCTTCTACTGCAAGCCAGAGGACTACATGGCTAAAAAGTATGATACTAAAGCCCACTCTGAGGTTCTTGAAGCCGTCCAGTCTGGACATATTAAACCTGGTCGTACCCTTGATTTAGGCTGTGGCCATGGTCGTAACGCTCTTTATTTAGCATCACTTGGACACGAAGTTACTGCCGTTGATATTAACAATGAAGCCACACAACGTATCCAAATGATTGCTGATGAAGAAAGTTACAATGTTAGAGCTGGCTACTACGATATCAATGTTTCTGCTCTTCCTGAGTCTGAAACCTTTGACTTCATCCTCTCAACAGTGGTCTTCATGTTCCTAGATCCTAATCAAATTCCAGCTATTATCCAAAATATGCAAGAGCGTACATCCATTGGTGGTTACAACCTAATTGTTTGTGCTATGGATACAGAAGAGCACCCTTGTACCATGCCTTTCCCATTTACTTTTGAAGAAGGCGAGTTGAAAAACTACTATAGTGACTGGGAATTAATCAAGTACAATGAAAATCTTGGTCACCTTCACCGTTTAGATGAGCATGGCAATCCAATCGCCCTTCAATTTGCGACCATGTTAGCCAAGAAGGTAACATAAGAACGAATGACTGTAAAAGAACTGATTACAGCTTGACTTATCTTCAAATTAAAAACTAGAAATCCAGCTAAATTTCTAGTTTTTAATTGTTTACAATATCTGCATCCCCTGATTTAAGGTCTGCGTTTTCTGTTTTTTTGACATAATACACGCGCTACTATTAGTAGTTGGTGAGTAAAGAACAATGGGCGTTTCGTCTTTTTTTAGTCGTAAAGAAACAGTGGTGAACAGAAGCATTTCCCCATCTCTCATAAACCGAAATAATGGTATACTCAGAATTGCTATTACCAGTTGTAGCCATAGGTTGCATCCAAAGACAGACTATTGTCCTACATCCAACGGATAGGCAAAGAAGAGGATTCATTGTAATTTCTTTGTATCTAGACTTATTCATCTACTTTCTCCAAGAAACAATCAAACTAGCAGATTGACTAGCCCTGTCATTGGACCAACTCAGATTTTCAGTCTAGGCTTCCTTGGCATGATTAGAATCAGGTGTATCAATACTTGCACTGCTAGATTCGTTTGGCTTATTATTTTCACTAGATGAAGTGATAGTATCCTCTGTTGATGCGAATATCAAGCTAGCCACTGTGAAAGATGACTTAGTCTCTTTATAGTTCAAGAGTCAGACTAATGGCTACTACGATTGCTACGAGGTATTCTAAGAGTGTATAGATATACTTATAATGTTTCGAGACTTCAATAAGGCTAAACTAATAAGCCAGTTGTAGTTCATCAGTTTTTGGCTTACGTCCCTGAACTTACTCTTAGCAGGGGGATTAAAGACTTATAAGAGCAGACAGATTCAGTCAAAAGAAGGAAATCAGGAAACCCATGATCAGTAGGAGACTGATTAAGGTTGTAGTGTAAGAGATACCTTGGATAAATCAGGAAGAAGAAACTCATCCCTGGAAAAACGACAAGAAGAAGCACTAGCCCCTGTAACCACCAAATCATAACACTAAGAATGATTTGTACAAAGAAGAAAACCAAAAACAAGTCATAAATGCATATTTATTTTTTTGCATTGATTGTCACCTCCATCTAGGTTAAGTATAGTCCTCCTATCTTCAATTATCAATCCCATAACTCGTCTGACATCCTATTTTCTGCTACAATAGAAAAAAACAATTCAAAGAAGGAAACTGTACATATGAAATTAATTTCTTGGAATATTGATTCCCTAAATGCTGCTCTTACCGGTGACTCTGCGCGTGCTCAATTATCACGCGCCGTTATCGATACTTTGGTCACTGAAAATGCGGATATCATTGCTATTCAAGAGACAAAATTATCTGCTAAAGGGCCAACTAAAAAGCATTTGCAAATCTTAGAAGACTACTTCCCTGACTATGTCATTACTTGGCGTTCATCTGTTGAACCTGCCCGTAAAGGTTATGCTGGAACCATGTTCTTGTATAAAAAAGAATTGACACCAGTCATCACTTATCCTGAAATCGGAGCACCTTCAACCATGGATTGTGAAGGACGCATCATAACTCTCGAATTTGACACCTTCTTTGTGACACAGGTCTACACACCAAACGCTGGTGACGGGCTCAAACGTCTACTCGAACGTCAAATCTGGGATGAAAAATATGCGGATTACCTAGCTGAATTGGACGCTCAGAAACCAGTCCTTGCTACTGGTGATTACAACGTTGCCCACAAGGAAATCGACTTGGCCAACCCTTCAAGTAATCGTCGTTCACCAGGCTTTACAGATGAAGAACGTGCTGGCTTCACTAATCTCCTCAATAAAGGTTTTACAGATACTTACCGTCACCTCAATGGTGATGTTACAGGTGCCTATACATGGTGGGCCCAACGTAGCAAAACATCTAAAATTAATAATACAGGCTGGAGAATTGACTACTGGTTGACTTCAAATCGTATTGCCGATAAGGTCACAAAATCAAACATGATTGACTCTGGTGATCGCCAAGACCACACACCTATTGTCTTAGAGATTGACTTATAAAATAACTCTAGACCTAACCCCCTAAAAAGAGTAGAACCGCTACTCTTTTACTTTACCCAACTAAGGAGAAATGATGAAAAATAAACTTAACCCTACACAAAAGCTTGTTCTCTCAGCTATTATCATGGCCCTATATATCGCCATCCTCTTTATTTCTCAAGCTATTTCCTTTGGTGCTGTTCAGATGCGTCTGGCCACGGCTTTATATGGATTAACCTATATCTTTCCATTTTTGGTTGTCCCACTCAGTCTCGCAAATGCTATTGCTAACTCTTTTGGTGGCCTGGGATTGATTGATGTTGTTGGTGGTTTCTGTGCCAGCTTTTTTTAGCAACTGGTAGCATCTACCTCATCCGTAAAATTAAGCTATCTAGCTGGTTTATCGTACTCCCAATCCTACTCGTTCCATCCTTAGTAGTACCAATATGGCTTAGTGCCCTACTTAAACTTCCTTATGTCGCTCTCGTTATTAACCTTATCTTAGGGCAATTAGTTCCTGCAATCTTGGGAGCTGTACTTGTACACGAGCTAGCTAAACGCGGATACAAAGACTGACAAACAAAAACATCTCTGCAATTGCAGGGATGTCAGAATAAAGACAAACATCAAAAACGATGTTTGTCTCTTTTTATATTCACACTAAATTCTTCCATAATCGAATAATATTGGGGTATTTAGATAAAATACCAGGTCTTTCCTACCATCATTTTTACCAATTTTTTGATATTTAAACATGCCAAAGTAAGCCCAACCTTATCTTCCATTTTGGACTTTCCTTTTTCTCTGGTATAACGCAAGTTGTGATATTCTTTAGATGTTCCGAATAATCATTCTATCGTTTCTTTACGGTGTTGATACCGCTCCTTCATCTCATTTTGATGACGAATATCTTCGCAGACTTCTAGGGCGTCTTTCCAAATATGACGCACAACAACTTTTTGGTTCTGGCGACTTTCAGTACAAATCGCTAACAAGAGATAGATCTTACAAATTTTGGAATTGCTTTTATATCTCTATAACCTTTACGTGTCGTTGTACGATAAGTTAATACCTGGTTCTCTAGACAAAGATAGCAGTCAGAATACTCGTTATAGACAAAGTCTTTAAGACGTAGAAAGTCTCTCCTACCTCTTGGCCTAGTGTAAGGGAATACCGGTATAATCCAATTTTCTAAAAGAAACTTAGCAACACTAGGTGTTTTGTAGCCTGAATCCGCAATAATGAATTCAGGTGAGAAGGGCTCTAACTTGGCTAAAAGAGCAGGAAAGAACTGACTATCATGGATGTTATCTGCTTCAACTGTAAAATCCAAGGCCCAACCGTGTTTATAACAATCTACCTGAGCATTATAAGCAAAGACTTCCTTGTGAAACCTACCACATCAAATACCTTTTTCTTTTATTATACTCCTTCAAATCAATAAAAGTCCCCAGAAGTATAACTTCTAAGGACTTTGTCTTCAATCTGAAGCAACCTGACCTAGGTTGCTTAAAAGATTAATATTAATCATTTTCGATTTTTTCAGCTTCTGTACTGAATTTTTGTACAATAGCTTCGAGAGCCAATTTGTCTGTATCGGGAAGCGTGATAGCATCATCAGAAATCTCATCAATATTAGCATAGAATTCAATGTGATTCTTAAGATTTTGGAGGTGAATTGGGGCATCGCCACCGTATTCCCCATCCAGATTGATCATCATACGATCTTCACCTAAAGGCTCGATATCTAGCGAACTTGTTTTGATATAAGCAACTCTCTTATCGTAGATGTGCTTGCCACCTTGAAGAACCTGACGAATAAGGTCAACCAATTCAAAGAGGTTAGCCGTTTTAACCATAATTAGGGTAAATTGACCATCATCCAATTTAGCATCTGGAGCAATCATTTCAAAACCACCAACTGAATTGGTCAAGGCAACGAAAATCATAGAAAGCTCGCCTTCAAAGACACCTTGATCGTGCGTAATGCGGACCGGAACTTTCTTAACTTGAGGAAGTAATTCGGCTCCCTTAACAAGATAGGCCAAATAACCAAGGACTGTCTTAAGTCGACTAGGAACACTGTAGGTTAGTTCCGTAAATGACCCTGCAGCCGCAATATTGATGAAGTATTTATCATCATAGGCACGACCAATATCCATCTGAAGGGTTTGATTTTTAGCAATAACCTTGGCTGCTTCAACAGGATTTCCCCTTGGAATCTTCAAGGCGCGTGCAAAGTCATTTGTTGTCCCTGTGGGAATAACAGCCATTTGAGGACGTTTATCAAGAGGGGCGATCCCAGAAACAACCTCATTAATTGTTCCATCACCACCAGCCGCAATAACCAAATCAAAGCCTGCTTCTGCTGCACGAGTGGCCTCATTTTTGGCTGAGTTCTCATCCGGGGTTGTTTGAAAAGCAGATGTCTCAAAACCAGCACCTTCCAGGATATCCAAGACCTCAGCAACATTTTTCTTCATAATTTCTTGTCCAGATGTTGGATTATAAATTAAGCGGGCACGTTTTTGTTTCATATTGAACTCCTATAAATCCAGCAACCAAGCCTCATCTTTTACTTCAATTCCTAGGCTTTGTGCTTTTTCCAACTTACTTCCGGCATCACTACCAGCAACCACTAAATCTGTTTTCTTAGAGACTGAACCCGTCACCTTAGCACCCAGGGCCTCTAGTTTTGCCTTCGCTTCACTACGTTTAAGATGCTCCAATTTCCCTGTCAAAACAACAGTCTTACCAGATAGAATGGCATCATCTGCTACTTTTTGACCAAGATAGGATAAATTAACGCCATAGGATTCCAGTTCTTTCAGAAGAACTTGAGCCTCCTCCTTGGCCAAAATAACGCTGGATTGAACTTGGCGATAACCTCTCCCAAACCATCTACAGCAGCAATAGCTTGGACATCTGCACTTGCCAACTCCTTGATAGTTCCAAAGATTCTAGCAATTGCTTACTAACTTTGGCACCAACATGGCGAATTCCCAAACCATAGAGCAGTTTCTCTGCAGAATTTTCTTTTGATGCTTGAATAGCTGCATATAGTTTTTCAGCTGATTTTTCCTTGAAACCTTCTAATTGGAGGAAATCCTGACTATTTAAACCATAGATATCAGCCACCTCTTTAACCAATTCAGCTTTAAAGAGTTTTTCAACCACTGAAGGTCCCATACCTGAGATGTTCATGGCATCACGAGAAGCAAAATGAATAAGACCTTCCTTAATCTGAGCAGGACAAGATGGATTGATACAACGTAGGGCCACTTCATCTTCAAAATGTAAGAGACCACTACCACAAGATGGACATTGACTCGGAACTGGCATCGCTTCTTGTGTTGTACGCTTACTTTCTACCACACGAAGAACAGCAGGGATAATATCACCAGCCTTATAAACAATAACGGTATCACCAATACGAATGTCTTTCTCCGTAATATAATCTACATTGTGTAGGGTAGCTCGGCTAACTGTTGTCCCGGCCAATTGTACTGGGGTCAAATTAGCCGTCGGCGTTACTACACCTGTACGACCCACCTGCCAATCAACTGAGAGAAGTTTTGCTTCCTTTTCCTCAGCTGGGAATTTATAGGCAATGGCCCAACGTGGTGCCTTAACTGTAAAGCCAAGCTCTTCCTGCATGGCCAAACTATTGACCTTGATAACAACTCCATCAATATCATAAGCCAAGTGATCACGATCTTGCCCAACAGCTTGAATAAAGTCCCAAATCTCATCCATCGATGATGTCACAATACGGCGTGGATTAACGGAGAAGCCAAGTTCTGCCACTTCATTCAAGACATCATTTTGTGTCAGGCGCTCAGTGGGACTAGCTTCTTGATAAAAGAAGGTGGCCAAACGACGCTCAGCAACTACTTTCGTATCTAATTGACGAAGAGTTCCTGCTGCAGCATTACGTGGATTGGCAAATTCGGCCTCACCATTCTCCTGGCGCTGGGTATTGATGCGTTCAAACTCAGCTCGTGGCAAATAACACTCACCCCGAACGGTGATATTAAGCGGTTGATCCAACTTCAGAGGAATATCTGAGATTCGCTTAACATTTTCAGTGATATTTTCCACCAACAGAACCATCACCTCGCGTTGCACCTACTTGAAGAATACCATCCACATAGGTTAGAGAAATTGAAAGGCCATCAATTTTGAGCTCGGCCATATAGTCAGCGTTAGGAAATTCGGACTTGATCCTCTTATCGAAGGCATCTAGCTCTTCTCGTGAAAAGCATCCTGCAAACTATAAAGCGGATACTCATGTTGGTATTTCTCAAAATCCATCAAGAACCAGGCCACCCACACGGTGCGTAGGGCTATCCGCC
>ENA-OQHD01000137-OQHD01000137.1-human-gut-metagenome-genome-assembly--contig:-NODE-137-length-31206-cov-3.508028_pt1 | contig 31206 bp, 40 predicted proteins | sample MGYA00242560_ERZ504711 | MGnify/ENA primary metagenome ERZ504711 (study PRJEB26092, sample SAMD00036198) | human gut metagenome | host: Homo sapiens | study: EMG produced TPA metagenomics assembly of...
GCCACCTCACCGGACGGGTTCGTACAGAAGGTACGCACTTTGTCGTCAAAAGTCGGGGTATAGTAAACGAGTTTTGCCTCGTACAGGTTCTTGTTCAGGAACTCCATGACCTCGTCGCGGACTTTCCACGCGGACACCGATATCGACGGTTCCGACCTCGGTCTCGATTGCCGTGGCCGTTGCAGATATGTGAGAAACCAGTCGGCTCCCTCGCGGCCTACTGCGGAGACAATCTCATCTGCCTCGTAAACCGTTCCGTCCTCAAGTGTTACAGCTGTCGCACGGCCGTCCTCGATCGTAATATCATTGACCATCGTGTTGAATTTCATTTCCACGCCGATCTCTTTTAAGTGATCCTCGAGGCGGCTGTAAATCTTGTAGCCCTCCTCAGTTCCGAGATGGCGGATTGGACATTCGATCAGCTTCAGGTTGGCGTTGATCGCTCTGCGGCGGATCTCACGGATCTCCTTTTTCTTTATCGACACCGTAAACATTCTTGTCTGCGCCGAAATCCAGATAGATCTGGTCGGACTCATGGATCAGCTCAACCGTCTTTTCATATCCTAAAATCTCCGGCAGATTTCCACCGACATCCGGGGAAAGAGAAAGCTTTCCGTCGGAAAATGCGCCTGCTCCGGCAAATCCCGTTGTGATCGAGCACGGTTTGCAGTTCACGCATTTTTTCGTTTTTCTCTTTGGACACTGACGGCTCTCGATCGAACGTCCTTTTTCGATCATCAGCACCTTCAGATCCGGTTTTTTCTTTCAGCAGTTCATAGGCACAGAAAATACCTGACGGGCCTGCGCCGATAATAATGACATCATATTTCATTCTTTTTTGAATTTCCTCTCGTTTTTTAATCCCATCACGATCAGATACTGGCCGTCCGGCAGGGCAAAGACTTCGCTCTGCTCTTCTAATTCTGCATCCGACATTTCTTCCACGTCCATGCCCTCTTCTTCCATGTAGGCGCGCACGTCGTCCAGATTGTCGGCAACGACTGCAAGGCAGTCCTCCAGAAAGGCCTCTGCCTCATCGTAATTTTCAGCCACCGGCTCGTCGAATAACTGGCCCTGATTCATTAAAAATGTGTTGATGCATTCTTCAGTATATTCTCCCATTCTGGTTTTCTCCTCTGTTCGTTTTATTTTTCCTGATTCTTTCTGTGAAAAAGCGTTAAGATTTCCTCCGGCCGGTCGAGCAGCTCCATCGCATGGTTGTCGATCAGCTCCTGGCGCGGGCGGAATCCCCACGTCACACCAACGGTAAACATGCCTGCGGCGTTTCCGGTCTGCATATCCGTATTGGTATCGCCAAAGTACAGGCACTCTTCCGGTCTGGCGCCGAGTGCGTCTGCAATCGCGAGCGCACCGATCGGAGACGGCTTTCTCGGGATTTCTGCGGTCTGCCCCTGAATCCGGTTGAAAAAGCCCGGTCCGTACACGCTCTCCACGACGTGGATGGCCGCCTCGTGCGGCTTGTTGGAACATACGGCAATCGGAACTTCTTCCCGCAGCGCGGTCAGGGTTTCCCGCATATTAGGATACGGTTTTACGTGATACAGCGGGTCCTCGTTGAACCACGCGCGGCCAAGGCGGATGCCCTCCTGCAGATAGTTGAGCTCTGCATCTCCGGCGTCTTTTAAAGCGCGCTCCACTGCCAGATCGAAACCGTCTCCAGCGTAAAAGTTGAAGGCTTCTACCGGGCGCGGCACAAGTCCAAAATGTTCCAGAACGCGGTTGACTGCGTGCGCAATCGACTCTACAGTGTCTGCGATGGTGCCATCCAGGTCAAAGATACAAGCTTTTATCATATTCTGACTTCCCTTCTTTTTCTCTTTTGTTCTTCGATTTTCTTTCTTCTCTCTCTTCTTGTCCGCAATCATTATATCCTGTATTTTTTCCCTGCGCAACCATATTTTCTTTTCCGGCACTTTGTGCTAAAATGAATCTGTTTTTCAGATTCTTGGAAAGGAAAAAAATGAGAATATGAATCAGACTGTGAAAATATTTTTACCGATATGGATGATACCCTGCTGAATCCCGAAAAGCAGGTGACAAAGAAAACATGGATGCCATTTCAGAGGCACTTGCTGCCGGCCACAAAATTGTGTTCAACACCGGCCGCCCGCTCTCCGGCTTTCTGCCGATCTTAAAAGAGCTCGGACTTGACCGCGAAGGCTGCTATGCCATCGCTTTCAACGGCGGACTGATTTACGACTGTGCTGCAAAGAAAACGCTGTACCGCCGCACGATTCCGCTCGAATATGCACGCGTGATCTTTGAAAAAACGCAGGAGGCAGGCCTCTACTGCCACACCTACTCCGACACCTCCCTTCTCTGCCGCCATGCAGGCGAGGAAACGCGCGTTTACACACAGGCAATCCACATTCCCGTCGTGGAAGATCCGCTTCTGCCGGAACACCTCGCCGAGGAACCATGCAAGATGATCGTGATTGATCTCCACGACCGTACAAAAATGGACGCTTACCGCGCTGCCATGGAGCCGTGGGCAAAAGGAAAAATTTCGATGTTCTACTCCAGCCCGCATTACCTCGAGCATGTCCCGGAACACGTTTCCAAGGGCCATGCCGTGAAAAAACTCTGCGAGCTTCTTCAGATTCCGCTTGCCAACACCGTGGCTACCGGAGATCAGGAAAATGATATTTCGATGATCGAGGCCGCTGCCGTCGGTGCCGCCATGAAAAATGCGACCGATGCCGTAAAGGCGAGTGCCGATTATATCACGGAAAACGACTGCAATCACAGCGGCGTGGCGGAGATTCTTCGTAAGTTTATCCTTGCCTGATTCTGTTTCTGTGTCAGGAAACCTTCTTTTTCTTGTTTTCTTTGGCACTTTTTCCGAATTCTGTAAGATTTTACTTTCTTTTTTGTTGAAACTGTATTACAATAGTTTCAAAGGACGGCATTTGAAAGGAGACTTGAATCGAGATGTCACGAAAATCAAAACGTATTCTGCTTACTCTGGCTTCTGCCGCTGTCGGCGCAGCCTGCGGTGCGGCAGTCTATTTTATCCGGAAAGGAAAAGCAGATCTTGAAACAGATTTTGACGATTTTAAAGACGAATTTGAAGAGGAAGAGCCTGCTCCTGCTGAACGTACTTATACGACCCTTCCGAAAACGAAAAGTGCGGAGGATGCTGCACCGGATCCGGAATCTGCAGCTTGCAATAAAGGTTCCGAAACAGCTGATACAGAAGCTGAAAGCGAAACCGCAGAGTCCGAAGAAGAAGACGCTGAAAAAGAAAGCTGTGCGGATCGTGAAGTTTCTCCACAGGAAGAAAGCGAAGTAACCACAGAATAAAACCCAAAAAACAGAATATAGAAACATAAGGAGTAATTCCTGGGGAGGGAAACCTCCCCTTTTTTATGGAAAGGAGATTGTTATGGAACTTGCAAAACGCGATGACGTTCCTGTAGAACTTACCTGGGACCTGTCTTTAATTTATCCAACCGAGGAGGCCATGCTGGCTGATGCGCAGAAAATGAAAGAATTAAGTCTTTCTATGGAAGCATCCTACAAAGGAAACCTCACCGATGCAGCCACGATCAACCACTGCCTCGACGATTACCAGGAGGTCTACCGTCTGATCACACTGACCGCCAACTACTGCGATCTCGCCGTCTCTGTCGACTATTACAACAGTGCAAACCAGACGCGCAACGACCGCATCAACAGCCTGATCTCTGAGATTTTCAGCCGTCTCACCTTTATCGAGAGCGAGCTTTCCGAACAGTCCGAGGATGTTTTGAACGAGGCCATGCAGCAGTCAGATACGAACCGCTGCTATCTCGCCGAGATTCTCCGCAACAAGGCACACCGCCTGAGCCCGGAAACCGAGCGTGCCATTTCCGCTCTGTCCCAGACCTTCTCGGCTCCGTACCAGATCTACAACATGGCAAAGCTTGCCGATATGAAATTTGATTCTTTCACCGTAAACGGAAAAGAATATCCGCTCGGCTACTCCCTGTTTGAGGATAATTACGAATACGAAAAATGACACCGATATCCGCCGCAGTGCATTCTCCGCCTTTTCTGCAAAAAATTCAGACAGTACGAAAATGTAACGGCAGCTGCTTACAATGCCCAGCTGCAGACAGAAAATGACCATGGCCACGCTGCGCGGCTTCGATTCCGTCATCGATTCTCTGCTGTTCCCGCAGCAGGTCAGCCGTGAGCTGTACAACCGCCAGATCGATCTCATCACCACCCGCCTGGCTCCGCATATGCGCAAATATGCCCGCCTGCTGAAAAAGGTTCACAACCTTGACCGCATGACCTTCGCCGATCTGAAAATCGCCGTCGACCCGGAGTACGATCCGTCTGTCACGATCGAGGAATCGAAACAGTACATCGAAAAAGCCTTGCCATTCTCGGTGATGATTACGTTTCCATGATTCAGGAGGCCTACAAAAAACGCTGGGTTGACTTTGCACAGAACCAGGGAAAATCCACCGGCGGCTTCTGTGCCAGCCCGTACGGAAAAGGTTCCTTTATTCTCTTAAGCTGGAATAACCGCATGGCAGATGTTTTCACGCTGGCGCATGAACTCGGCCACGCCGGCCATTTCCGTCTCTGCAACGGCGCACAGGCGATTCTCGATACCGAGGTTTCCTCTTATTTTGTCGAGGCGCCGTCTACCATGAACGAGCTTCTTATGGCTCATTATCTGCTGAAAACGACCCCGGACAAACGGTTCCGCCGCTGGGTTTTAAGCTGTATGATCAGCAACACATATTATCATAACTTCGTCACCCATCTGATGGAGGCTGCTTACCAGCGCGAGGTTTACAAGCTCATCGATGCCGGCGACAGCGTACAGGCTGAGACGTTAAGCAGCATTATGAAAGAGACCCTGCAGAAGTTCTGGGGCGATGATGTGGAAATTTCCGATGACGCAGCGCTCACCTGGATGCGCCAGCCGCATTACTATATGGGACTTTACTCCTACACCTACAGCGCCGGACTGACCGTTGCCACACAGGTCTGCAAGCGCATCGAAACCGAAGGCCAGACCGCTGTCGATGACTGGAAAAATGGTACTGACCGCCGGAAGCACGAAGACACCGGAAGAGCTGGCAAAAATTGGCCGGCGTTGATATCTCGACGGATGCACCGCTTCTCGATACGATCGAGACGATTGGATCGATCATCGATGAGATCTGCGAGCTGACCGAAGAGCTGGGCTGCTGATCCTGTCCGCATTGTAACTCTCTATCAAACAGTAAAAACGGATTGTTCCGTCAGTTTTTGTTACTGGCGAAGCAATCCGATTTTTTTCATATCGTTTTTTTCACGCATTCCAGCACCTTTTTTCAGAATCGCAGCTGCCTCTGCAATCTCCTCCTCAGAAAGCCCGGCGTACCCAAGCAGTACTGTGCCGCCCTGTACGGGATCTGCGGCAGCGCCGATGCAGTACCGTTCCAGCCCGTACACGCGCACGCCATCCTCTTTTGCCCAGCTGCACCGCCTCCGCTTCGGAAAGTCCTCTCGGCAGGTGGACCAGCACATGGACGCCCGCATTTCTCGCCGGACACCGTGTACTCCCGCCCAAAATCTCCTTCAGAAGCCGGATCAGCAGGTCGTGTTTCCCTTTATACTGTGCACGCATCCGGTTCAGATGGCGCTCGAACGCGCCGCTCCGCATAAACTCTTCCAGAATCTTCTGGTCCGTCTTCGAAACTGTCGCAGAAAAGCATCTTCCGTTCTCCTCGTAGGCAGGCAGCAGCGTCTCCGGCAGCACCATGTAGCTGATGCGGATGGACGGCGCAATCGCCCGCGAAAACGTTCCAAGATAGATCACTTTTCCCTCTGTGTCATTGCCCTGCAGTGCCGGGATCGGGCGGCCCTTGTAGCGGAATTCACTGTCGTAATCATCCTCAATCAGATACCGCCCATTTTCCCTCGATGCCCACGCAAGGAGCTGCATCCGCCGCTTCATCGGCATGACCATGCCCATCGGGAACTGGTGCGACGGCATGATGTACGCCAGATCCGCCCCGCTTTTTTTCCAGCTCCGCCGGCCGCATGCCCGCTTCGTCCATCGAAATCGTACACATCGCATAGCCGAGCTTCGCAAAACAGCGGTAGGCACTGATGTAGGTCGGATTTTCCATCGCCACTTTATGGCCACGCCCTAAGATCACCGAAAGCAGCATCAGCAGATAATCATTTCCCGCTCCGACGATGATCTGCTCTGTGCGGCAGTTCACGCCGCGTGCGTGGTGCAGATAGTCGCGGATTGCCTCCCGAAGACCGTGCTCGCCCTTCGCATCCCCGAGCTGGAACAGGCTGTCATCTGCGTCCAGCAGGACTTCTTTCGAGATCTTCTTCCAGCTGTTCTGCGGAAATCCGCCCGGCGCCGTGCCGGTCACGGCAAAATTCGTAGTGGAACGGCGTCTGTTCCGCGGCATCATCCTCCTTTGTCTCCTCTTTCTTTTCATCGAGGCGGTACAGCCCATCAATCTCACAGACAAAGTAGCCTTTGCACGGCACACTCTCCAGATACCCTTCGGATACCAGCTGCTCATACGCCAGATCCACGGTACTCCGGCTCACCGACAGATAGCCCGAAAGCGCCCGCGCCGACGGCAGCCGCTCCCCTGCACGGATCCGTCCGCCGCGGATTTCCTCGCGGATAAAACCGTAAATCTGCTCATAGAGCGGTGTCTTCCGATGCGGATCCAGCGAAATCGTCAATTCATTCATCTTCCCATCTCCCCTGACAAAAAGAACAGCCGCTTGGGATGTCGGTTTCATCCAGGCGGCTGCTCTGTTCCATTTCAAAATTCTTATTTATTTCGCTGCCGGTAGCTTGAAAGAGCTCTTCAGGGATACGATACGGTTGAACACCAGCGCATCCTCTTTGGAATCTTTTGCGTCTACACAGAAGAATCCGTTTCTGACAAACTGGAAGCTGTCGTATGCTTTCGCATCTTTTAAAGACGGCTCCAGATAGCACTCTTTTAATACGGTCAGGGAATTCGGATTCAGGTTCATGGAACCATCCTCGTTGTAAACGCCCTTCTCCTCGTCGATCAGGTTTTCGTACAGACGGCACTCTGCTTTGACGGCGGTCTTTGCTGCTACCCAGTGGATCGTTCCTTTTACTTTTCTTCCGTCCGGGGAATTTCCTCCCTTGGACTCCGGATCGTACGTTCCATGGATTACGGTAATATTTCCGTTCTCGTCTTTCTCGCATCCGGTGCAGGTGACGAAGTATGCGTTCATCAGGCGGACTTCATTGCCCGGGAACATACGGAAGTATTTGCGGACCGGCTCCTCCATGAAGTCTTCGCGCTCGATGTACAGTTCTCTTCCGAACGGTACCTGACGGCTGCCAAGCTCCGGATTCTCGAGGTTATTCTGTACTTCCAGCATCTCAATCTGGTCTTCCGGATAGTTGTCGATGACAAGTTTCACCGGATTTAAGACTGCCATGGTACGGGCTTTTTTTACAGCTTCAGATCCTCGCGGATGCAGTACTCCAGCATCGCATAGTCAACGGAGCTGTTTGCTTTTGATACACCGCACAGATCTACGAATTTCTTGATGGACTCCGGTGTAAAGCCTCTGCGGCGGAGTGCTGCGATGGATACGAGACGCGGGTCATCCCAGCCGTCTACCACGCCGTCCTCTACCAGCTTTTTGATGTAACGTTTTCCGGTAACCACGTTGGTCAGATACAGCTTTGCAAACTCAATCTGGCGCGGCGGCATCGGATATTCCAGCTCGCGTACAACCCAGTCGTACAGCGGACGGTGGTCCTCAAACTCCAGCGTACAGATAGAATGGGTAATGCCTTCGATGGCGTCCTCGATCGGATGCGCGAAGTCGTACATCGGGTAGATGCACCAGGTATCGCCGGTTCTGTGGTGATGCATATGGGCTACACGGTAGATAACCGGGTCTCTCATGTTGATGTTCGGTGATGCCATATCGATTTTCGCACGGAGTACTTTGCTTCCGTCCTCGAATTCGCCGTTTTTCATGCGCTCGAACAGGTCCAGGTTTTCCTCCACGGAACGATTGCGGTACGGGCTCTCTTTTCCAGGCTCGGTTAAGGTTCCGCGGTACTCACGGATCTCCTCTGCGGACAGATCGCAGACGAATGCTTTTCCTTTTTTGGATCAGTTTTACGGCTGCCTCATACATCTGTGGGAAATAATCGGATGCGTAGTACAGATGATCTTTCCAGTCTGCACCAAGCCACTGGATATCGGCTTTGATGGAATCAACAAACTCGGTTTTCTCTTTCGTCGGGTTTGTATCATCGAAACGCATGTGGAACTCTCCGTTGTACTCCTGTGATAAACCGTAGTTTAACAGGATGGATTTTGCATGTCCGATATGAAGATAGCCGTTTGGCTCCGGCGGGAATCGTGTGCATACATGGTCGTAAACGCCCTCTGCCAGATCTTTGTCAATCGCAAGCTCGATAAAATTTTTGGAAACAACTTCTTTTCTTCCATAATAAGGTCAGGCCTCCCTCGAATCGTTTTCGTTTGGAGCACTGTCCCGAAAAGGGCGCAAAATGCTCTGTGTATTCTATCACTATAACACAAAAGCATTCTCCTGCAAAGCAATTTTTTTCGGTACACAAAGCCGCCGGAGCGGACCGGTGCCTATTCTTCTGCCTCGTGTGCGGTCACCTGGCGGTGCTCCACGGAGGTCGAGAACACGATCTGCGTCCGCGTCCGTCCAAAATGCTGCAGCTCGCCGATAAACTGGTCGAGCTCAATGGTACTAACAAAAACGGCCCTCAATGAGCATGGAGTAATCACCGGTAACGCAATTACATTCCACGACATTGTGGACCTTTTGCAATATAGGGATAAAATTCGTTTTTTCTGAACCGGCTCAACCTCAAGGTTGATAAACGCTTTGATCGGATATCCCAAAAGCGCCGGATTTAATTTGACCTGATATCCTGTAATGTAGCCTTCCTTCTCCAGCCGCTCAATTCTGGCGGAAACTGCCGGGGAAGATAAAAATACGTGTTCCGCGATTTCTTTCAGCGGCATCCTGGCGTTTTCCCGAAGGAGATTCAGGAATTTTTTGCATCGATGTGATCGAGCTCATGGCGCATCGCATCGTTCTTGCCTTTTTTCATGTTTCATACGCTGCTCTCCTGATTTTTTTCACTTTTATACTGTTCAGCATATCACGTTCGCCGTTTTTTGTCTACGAAAACGTGTCCTCGCGGAAACTGCTTTCGAAAAATAAGTAAAAGTGCCTCTTTCCCTTGGTATTTAAAATCAAATACAAAAATAAATAAGATTCCACAGTTCTTCGGCGGCGGTATTTACAAATTTCTGCCCTGGTGTTATTCTTCCGGTATCGAAAGGCAAAGCAAGAATTGTTTCAGACAATATACACAACTCAATGCGTGCAGAAAGAAGGAGATTATTATGAAGACAAGAATTGAAGCAGATTCCATTGGTTCCCTTGAAGTCCCATCCGACGCCTACTACGGGGTACAGTCCCTGCGGGCAAAACGGAATTTTCCCATCACGGGAACGTCGATCCACCCGGTCATGATCCAGAATCTGGCGAAAATTAAAAAGGCAGCTGCCATCTCCAACCGCGAAGCACAGAGACTGCCGGAGGAAAAAGCGGCTGCCATTATCTATGCCTGTGATGAAATCATTGCCGGCAAATTAAAAGACCAGTTCATCGTTGACGGCATCCAGGGCGGCGCCGGAACGAGTGCCAATATGAACGCAAACGAAGTCATCGCAAACCGCGCCATCGAAATTCTGGGCGGCACCAAGGGTGATTATACCATTGTCCACCCGAATGACCACGTCAACATGGCACAGTCCACAAACGACGTTATCCCAAGTGCAGGAAAACTGACCGTACTCGATCTGCTCCCGGATCTTCTGCATGCGCTCGAGTCACTCCACGCAGCACTGCTCGATAAGTCCCAGGAATTTGACCACATTTTAAAGATGGGAAGAACCCAGCTTGAGGACGCCGTTCCGATGCGTCTCGGCCAGAGCTTCCACGCTTACGCAACGATGATCGAGCGTGATATCCGCCGGATCGAATGCGCCAGAAAAGAGCTGTTCACCCTGAACCTCGGCGGAACAGCCATCGGTACGACGATCAATGCTTCCGATTACTATCTCCACCACATCGTGCCGACCCTCGCTGCTGTGACAGGCTATCCGCTGATGCAGGCGGACGATCTGTTTGACGCGACGGAGAACCTCGACGGATTTGTGACGATCTCCAACACGTTAAAGACCTGCGCCGTCAACCTCTCCAAGATGTGCAACGACCTGCGCCTGCTGTCCAGCGGACCGCGGACCGGATTCGGCGAGATCAACCTGCCGCCGATGCAGAACGGATCCTCGATTATGCCGGGCAAGATCAACCCGGTTATCCCGGAGGTTGTGACACAGGTTGCCTTCCATGTCATCGGAAACGACACCACAATCACGATGGCGGCTGAGGCTGGCCAGATGGAGTTGAACGCGTTTGAACCGGTTGTCTTCTACTCCCTGTTCTCTTCCATCACCTCGATGACAGGCGCTGTGAATACGCTTGTGAAGAACTGTATTCTCGGCATTACCGCAAATAAGAAACGGTGCGAGGATCTCGTTTCGAAGAGTGTCGGCATCACAACGGCGCTCTGCCCGTATATCGGATACCAGAAAGCGGCCTCGATTGCAAAGAAATCGCTGAAGACGGGCGAGAGTGTTACTTCTCTGGTTCTGAAAGACGAACTGCTGACACAGAAACAGCTCGACGACATTCTCGATCCGTACGCTCTGACCGGACCGGAACTGCCGGCAGAAGACGATCTGGCTGGCTGAATGTAACTGCTGCTTTCCTTCATAATTTCTTAATGATACGCAAAAAAGGCTTCCCGGAATTTTCTTGCTGTCCGGGAAGCCATTTTTCTGTCGTTTTCTTTTATATCAAACTCTGTTTAGATTCTCGCTACGCCGCTCTTTCTTGCTGCCTCTGCAACGGCTGCTGCCACCGCATCTTTGACACGCGGATCAAAGGCTGCCGGGAGGATGTAGTCTGCGTTCAGCTCTTCATCGCTTACCAGGCCTGCGATTGCGTAAGCTGCTGCGACCTTCATTTCATCGTTGATATCAGATGCTCTCACATCGAGCGCTCCGCGGAAGATGCCCGGGAAGCAGAGTACGTTGTTGACCTGGTTCGGGTAATCGCTTCTTCCTGTGCTGACAACGGCTGCTCCTGCTGCTTTCGCCTCGTCCGGGAAAATCTCCGGCGTCGGATTTGCGCAGGCAAAGATGATCGGATCTTTTGCCATCGTACGTACCATATCGGGAGTGAGCGTACCCGGCGCAGAAACGCCAATAAAAATATCGGCTCCTTTGATTACCTCTGCAAGCGTGCCCTTCTCATGGTTGTAGTTTGTGATCTTCGCCATCTCCTCTTTGATCGGGTTGAGGCCGTCGCGTCCCTCGTAAATCGCACCTTTGCGGTCTGTCATGATGACGTTTTTGAGACCCATCGAAATCAACAGGCGGATAATGGCGATTCCGGCTGCACCGGCTCCTGAGGTAACAATTTTGACTTCATCCAGTTTCTTTCCAACCAGTTTCAGCGCATTGATGACACCGGCCAGTGTGATCACGGCTGTTCCATGCTGATCATCGTGGAAAATCGGAATATCACAGCATTCCTTTAATTTCTTCTCGATCTCAAAACATCTCGGTGCGGAGATGTCCTCCAGGTTGACACCGCCGAAGCTTCCTGCGAGAAGACGCACGGTATTGACAATATCATCCACATCCTTGCTGCGCACGCAGAGCGGGATTGCATCGACACCACCGAATTCTTTAAACAGCACGCATTTTCCTTCCATGACCGGCATGCCGGCCTCCGGGCCGATATCTCCAAGTCCGAGAACTGCGGTTCCATCTGTAACAACAGCTACCGTGTTCCATCTTCTGGTCAGCTCGTAGCTCTTGTTGACATCTTTCTGAATTTCCAGGCACGGCGCCGCCACACCCGGTGTATAGGCAAGACTCAAGGCATCTTTTGTATCTACGGCCGCCCGGGAAGTGACCTCAAGCTTTCCGCGTAATTCATAGTGCATTTTTAATGATTCTTTTGCGTAATCCATCGCTTTTTTGCCTCCATTTCATGTGTGACTGCGTCTCATTAATAATAGGAAGAGAGATTCACGCGTCACACGGGATGTCTGTTCGCTGCACCCCTATTATAACAAGCGTTCTCTAAATTTCAACCGGTGTTTTGATTAATGAAAAAATTTTCCCACTTTTTCGCCAAAAATCGGCTGCTTCATTTGCGAAATTTTATCAAAAATTACTCTTTTTCTTTCTCTCAGCCGCAGTCCGATCCTGCCCGGAGGGCTTTTTTTTCGCTTTACAGTAAAATTCAACAAAGTTTTTTAATAAAGCAAAAAAATTCTGCCCGCCTCCCATCCTTTTCAGACTGGAAAATCAGACAGATTTTTTTGCTTTACTCCGCCACAATATTCTGCAGCCAGACTCCTTTCTTGACAAGGACAAATCCAATCACGCATTTGATCAGGTCAACCGACATAACCATAAAGTAGATTGCGTAGATCGAAAGTCCGGTAAAACGGCTCAGGCAGAAAGCCACCGGCACACTGACAACCCAGATGAAGACGCTGTCGAACAGGAACGTGATGATCGCTTTTTCCACCGGAGCGCAGGGTAAAGTAGCTTGCATGCAGGAATGCATTGACCGGCATGAACATGGCCACTTCCACGATGAAGATTGCCGCCATGTGGCGTACTTCGTCCGTCGTGTTGTAGAGGCGTGGGAAGATTGGAGCCACGAGCGCCATCAGCGCGCCGATCACAATGCAGAGTAATACGGAAAACGTGATCAGCTTCGTATCGGTATCCTTTGCCTCTTCCATCCTTCCGGCTCCGAGGAGCTGTCCGACGATGATGGCAACGGAATCGCCGAGTGCGATGAAAACGACGTTGAACAGGTTCGAGATCGTGTTAGAGATATTCATCGCGGCTACGACATTCAGTCCACGCACGGAGTAACACTGCATCAGGATCGCAACGCCGCCTGCCCAGAACGTTTCGTTCAGCATCAGCGGTGTTCCTTTGATAAGGATCTGTTTCGTCAAAGCCGCCGGAACACGGATCGTGCGGTACAGATGCTTCGTAAAACGATATTTTTCTTTGTTTCCGTGCGTGCGGATCAGCACGATCGCCATCTCCACGTAACGGGACAGCACCGTTGCAACTGCCGCGCCGACAACTCCGAGCTGCGGTGCGCCGAATTTTCCGTAGATTAAAATATAATTAAAAATCAGATTGACAAATACGGCTGTGATACCGGCCTTCATCGGAAGCATCGTCTCGCCGCATTCGCGCAGCGTGCTGGCATAAAGCTGCACAAACAGGAACGGCGGCAGACCTACCAGCATGACCTTCATATAAGAAATGCCATAAGCTAATGTCGCATTCATGTCCTGGCTTCCCTGATCGCCTGTCAGGTAGAGACGAATCAGAGGCTCGTGCGCACCAAGGAAAATAGTGATTGCCGCTGCCGTCAGGATCACGCCGATCCAGAGCTTGAAGCGGAAGGTGTTTCGCACACCCTCATCGTTGCCCTGTCCGAAATACTGCGCAGTGAAAATTCCTGCACCGGATACCCCTCCGAAAATGCAAAGGTTATAGATAAAAAGAAGCTGGTTGACAATTGCAACGCCGGACATCTGCTCGGTACCGACCTGTCCTACCATGATGTTGTCGAGAAGACTGACAAAGTTGGTGATACCGTTCTGAATCATAATCGGCATCGCAACGCCAAGTACCATCAGGTAAAACCGTTTGTTCCCAATAAATTTTCTGTGTTTCTGCATGGTTTGCCCCCTTTTCTTGCTGTATAAAATAAATGACATAAATCGGAGCCCTTCTGGATTTCTCCAGGCAGGCCCGAACAGTAATGCTTATTATACACGATTCATGTTTAGAAAGAAAGATCCTTTTATCTTTTTCTGGCTTTTTTTGACATAAATCGCCGCAGTTCCAATTGCTTCAACAGGATTTTATTTTGTTTTTCCCATCATCTTCTCAAATTTTCCCGGAACTTTCACATAAACCTGGTATTTCTCCTTGTCAATGCTGCAAAGCGGCACAAAGGAAATGCCATCAACCGAAAAGTGCAGACCGTCTTTCTTTTCCACCTGCGCATCCAGTGTTTCTTCCGTTAATGGCAGGTGCAGGAAATCTTTTTCTTCCGTCAGCGCTGCCAGTACGTAAGGGCCATACAGCAGTGCTGCCGTATCACGCACATCTGGTGTCTTCTCCAGTCCTCCTTCTTGACCTTGATTTCATCCGCCCGGATCACATCGCGCCTTGTCTTTTCGGACGTCAGCAGCTCGATAAGATCCTGTTCCTGTGGACTTTGTCAAATCAATTTCTCAAGTAATGACAGGATCACCTTCAGCACACCGGCCAGTACCATCACAAAGATGGGATTCTTTTTGCCTTTCCGTAATAGAACAAGGCAGATGATAAAAATTCGCGACAAGACTCCAGTTCGTCTGGGCCAGCCGGATGACCGTTCCGCCTTCGCTGCCCCAGAACGCCGTGACCAGGATCGAGATTCCTGCCGAACCAATCATGGCCACAACCGCCGGGCGGAGGGAATGAAGGATGCCCTGGAGCATTGCCATTTCGCGATATTTCAGATAGAGCTTTGCCAGCAGCGTAACGAGAATGCACGACGGCAGAATGCATCCGAAGGTTGCTGCGAGTGCACCTGGAATGCCGGCGATTTTACTTCCGACAAAAGTGGCCGAATTGACTGCGATCGGGCCTGGTGTCATCTGGGAAAGAGTGATGAGATCGGTAAACTCCGACATCGAAAGCCAGCCATACCCCTGCACTACCTGTCCCTGGATCAGCGGCATTGCGGCATAGCCTCCGCCGAAGCTGAAACAGGCCGATCTGGCAAAAAGCTTGAAAAACAGCTGAAAATAAATCATTTCCCATTCCTCCGTTTCGCCAGAATCGTCCGCACCGCACCGATGGCACCGCAGACCAGTACAATGTAAATCACGTTGACCTTGAAAAAGCAGGCTGCAGCAAATGCACAGACAAGAATCACCAAGGAAAATGGATCCTTTTCTTTTACAACACCAGTCCCCATCTCATACGTCACAGATGCAATCACTGCTCCGACACCTGCCTGCATCCCTTCCAGCATCTGACTCACAAAAAAACTTATCCCGAAACGCCTGGTAGCAGACCGAAATCACAGAGATAACCAGAAACGGCGGAATAATCGTTCCAATAATGGAAACCAGCACACCGATCAGCCCCGCCAGCTTATACCCGACGACAATCGCTCCGTTTACCGCAATCGGCCCCGGCGACGACTGTGCAATCGCTACCAGGTCCAGCATCTCATTTTCCTCAATCCAGTGGTACTCATCCACGAACTTTTTTCTTCATCAGCGTCACAATCACATACCCGCCCTCCGAAACGTAAACGCGCTCAGATACAGCGTGGAAAGGAACAGCTTCTGCAGTACCTTACGTTTTGACTCCATTCTTTTCACCTCGTTTTTTCCGATCTGTCTCCCGTTGTTTTTATATAATGAAAAAGTCCCGGTTTCCCGGGATCTTTCTTAAGTAAGCTGATGACGGGAATCGAACCCGTGACCTCCGCCTTACCAAGGCGACGCTCTACCGACTGAGCCACATCAGCATCGCAAGTTGTTTTGCTTTTTTGTTAGCTCCTTGCTACATTTGGTATTCTATCAAAACTATAGTGAATTGTCAACAGATTTTTTCTACAAATTTGAAAATTTTTATTTGTTCACAGATTTTTCCTGCGCTTTTGACAATTCGCCGTAATTTTTTCGGTCGTTTTCCCATCTCACGAACAGACCTCCCGCACTTTACTGCGGATTCTCTGCAGTGCATTGTCGATTGCCTTCGGCTGCTTTCCAAGTTTTTTCCGCAATCTGCGTATAATCGTACCCTTTCAGATACAATTCCAGCACCTGGTACTCAAATTTGCTGAGCCGTTCTTTGATCCGCTCATGCATGCCGATTACGTTTTCCCGGCTGATCATGATCTCCTCCGGTGTCTCCTCGTCCACCAGGCGCAGCTCCTGCTCGGAAACCGGTTCACTTAACGAGACGAAGCTGTTCAGCGGCTGATGCTTCTGGCGCTGGGACGATGCCACTGCCGAATACATCTGACGGTCGATGCACAGGCCGGCGAAGGTGGCAAACGATGCCTCCTTCCCCGGTTTGTAGTCACGCACTGCCTTAAAAAGTCCGAGCATGCCCTCCTGGATCAGATCCTCGTGATCTCCGCCCACCAGGTACAGCGCCCTCGCCCTGGTCCGCACCAGCGATTTGTATTTGTCGATCAGATAATCGGTAATCTCGCGTTCTCCTGCCCGCAGACGCGCAATCAGCTCCTCATCCGTACAGGTATCGTAATCTTTCACCATCATATCTCTTGTATCCTTCATCTTTCTTCCGCCGGAGCGTAATGTGATTTTCCGCAATTTCTAGCAGCTTCTCTGTCTTACAATCTCATAAGCGAGCACGCCGGCTGCCACGGAAGCGTTCAGAGAGTCGATATCGCCTTTCATCGGAATTGTGGCTGTGAAGTCGCAGTTTTCTCTCACCAGACGGCTGACACCCTCTCCCTCATTTCCGATTACAAGGCCGATCGGTCCTTTGAGGTCGAGATCATACATTCTCTGTCCGTTCATGTCCGCGCAGACAAACCAGATGCCCTTTTCCTTCAGCATTTCCATGGTCTGCACCAGATTCGTCACCTTTGCCACCGGTGTGTAATTTAATGCACCTGCCGACGTTTTGGCAACGGTTGCTGTCAGGCCGACTGCGCGGTGCTTCGGCACGATGACACCATGTGCGCCTGCCAGGTTTGCGGTACGGATGATCGCACCGAGGTTATGCGGATCCTCAATGCCGTCCAGCAGAAGGATAAATGGCGGCTCTCCTTTCTCCTCTGCGCGCGCGAGGATGTCCTCAACGGTTGCATAACTGTAGGAAGCCACCTGTGCAATGACACCCTGATGCTTTCCGGTGGTGGACAGCTCGTCAAGACGTTCTTTTTCTACATAATTGATGATGGTATCGTGTTTTTTCGCCTCACGGATGATCGTGCGGATCGGGCCGTCCTGGCTGCTTGCAAGGACGAACAGCTTGTCCACGGTCTTGCCGGAGCGGAACGCCTCGATGACAGCGTTTCTTCCCTCTACCATGCCGCCTGTAAACTCCTCATCCGCCTGCTGTACTTCCTGTTTTCTGTCTCTGTCACGGTAATCTCGTTTCCCCTTAAAGTCACGTTTTTTTGCCGTCTCTTCTCTCAAAATTTCTCTTGTCGTTTCTGTTGTTTTCTCTCATATCATTCCTGTTCCGCGGTCCCAAAATGCAGTGGGAACTTTTGCTTTTTCAAAAGTCCCCAACTGCCCTGCCGCTTCTTTTTTATTTTCTGAATCTTATCTGCTCTCACACTTCGCCAAGTCCTGCCCGGATCAGGTCGATCATCCGCTTGTAATCCCCTTTCAGGTACAGATACCCCATCACAGCCTCAAACCCGGTTGCCCGGCGGTAGTCGATCGTGGACGCATTTTTTCGCCTTGGTATAAGATTTCGCATTTCTGCCTCTTTTATAAATCTGTTTTTCCTCTTCGGTAAACAGCGGCTCCAGAATTTCAATCATCGCCGACTGTTTCTCCGCCTTTACAAGCCCTGCCGCATGGCGGTGCAGCTTGTTGACCTGCATATTTGCTTTCCGCACCAGAATCGTGCGGATGACGATCTCATACGCAGCATCCCCGATGTAGGCCAGCGTAAGCGGCGAATACATGCGGATGTCATGCTGTTCCAGTCCGAATACCTCCGAAAGATAATCCTTCTCCCCGAAAACCGCCTCTGGAAAAAGCTCCTCGTTTTCTGTCTCTTTGCCCACTTCCGTCACTTCTGTTCTGTCCTTTCTTTTTTTCCTCATCTGACGCAGCTCGCCCTCCAGCTCGAGCACACGGTTCGTAATGCTCCGTATTCTCCTGCTGCAGTACTTTGATATCCTCGAAAATCGGGTCCGGCAGATGAATGTGATCCATGCTTTTTCTCGGAATCCGCACATCATTCTGCTTCACAATGTGCCCCGGCACGCCGACGACGGTACAGTTCGGCGGAACCTCCTCGATCACAACCGATCCGGCTCCGATTTTGGAGTTTTCCCCGATCGTAAACGATCCGATGATCTTCGCACCGGCGCTGACCATAACATTGTCCTTCAGCGTCGGATGACGTTTCCCGGTCTCCTTACCATTACCGCCAAGCGTCACGCCCTGATACAGCGTCACGTTGTCTCCGATAATGGCTGTTTCTCCGATAATCACACCAGAACCATGATCAATAAACAATCCCTTTCCGATCGTCGCACCCGGATGGATTTCGATACCGGATTTTTCTCGCTGCCCGCTGTGAAATCCACCTGGCCAGAAAGTAATGGCCTTTCAGATATAGCTTGTGCGCCCGTCTGTACTTCAGCATAACACGAAATGAAGGATACAGCAAGACTTCCATGGGAGAATGTATCGCCGGATCCCGCTCCTGAATCACCTGAAAATTCCTCTTTAAAATACGCGGAAAAAACTCATCTTTCCTCTCCTTGCCTCCTGCCAGGACTTTTTCAGATTTTTATTTCTTACCACCATTTTTTGCCCGAAGGGCAATATTCAAAAAACGGAGCTGTTTCATCTCCGATAAAGACGAAATAGCTCCGTGGTTCCACTTTACTTTAAGGGCATGCATGCCCTCTTCTTTTCTTCTGCATAACGTGCAGGACCCGTGCCGGACTACCCACTTTTTCCGCTTCACCCGGCCAGCTTCCGGACGCACTTCAAAAACCCTCGTTTCAGGCAGCTTCCAGCCCCATTTGTCTGCCATTCTCTGTGAAACAATTCTGATTTTCTACTTTTTCCGTTCCAAGCCTTTTTCTGTTTCCGTTTGTTCTAGTTTATGCAAAATTTTTCTCGTTTGTCAAGCAAATTTCCGCCGGATCCACTTGCTGATTTCGACCGCCGGAATGACAAGCAGTCCAAGGCCGATCGCCACATCATATTCCAACGCGCTGATCCGCTCAAAACCGAACGCACTCGACAGTGCCGGGATGTAAATGACGGCGGATGTGAGGACAAATGAGAGTGCCATCGCGCCCCACAGATACTTGTTCTGATGCTTCATATGGAAAATAGAACCTTTCCGTGATCTCATATTGAAGGAATGGAAAATTTCCACCATAGAGAGTGTCAGAAACGCCATCGACATGCCGTCCGGGCTGTTGACGATTTCCCAGCGGCCGGCTTCCAGATAGTGGCCGATGAAGTAGGACGCCAGCGTCAGCACCGTAATCACGATGCCCTGAAACGCAACATCAAAGCCGAGGCCGTCCGCAAAAATACCGTCATCCGCATTTCTCGGCGGGCGTTTCATGATGTCTGCCTCACCGTCCTCCATACCGAGCGCCAGCGCCGGGAAGCAGTCCGTAATCAGGTTGATCCAGAGCAGATGCACCGGATTTAAAATCGTAAAGCCCATCAGCGTCGCGCAGAAAATCGACAGCACCTCGGCAAGGTTCGATGCCAGAAGGAACTGAATTGCCTTACGGATATTATCGTAGATTCGTCTTCCTTCCTCAACCGCTACGATGATCGTCGCAAAGTTGTCGTCCGCGAGCACCATATCTGCCACGTTTTTCGTCACATCCGTTCCCGTGATGCCCATTCCGATGCCGATATCCGCACGCTTGATCGACGGCGCATCGTTGACTCCGTCTCCTGTCATCGCGGTGATTCTGCCTTTCCGCTTCCACGCATCGACAATCCGCACTTTATGCTCCGGCTGAACGCGTGCGTAAACAGCATATTCCTCGATTCTCCGGTCAAGCTCCTCATCGCTTAACTGGTCAATCTCGGCTCCCGTTACCGCTTTCCAGCCCGCCTCCAGAATACCCAGCTCTTTTGCAATAGCAACCGCTGTGTCTTTGTGGTCACCCGTAATCATCACCGGACGGATGCCTGCCCCGCGGCATTCCCGGATCGCATCGACTACTTCCGGCCGCACCGGATCAATCATACCGCAAAGTCCTAAAAAGCAGAGATCCTGCTCCAGAAAGTCCGGCTCCTGGGAGGACGGCATCTGGTTCCACGCTCTTCCTGCTGCCGCCAGCACGCGGAGTGCCTGGTCTGCCATCGCCTTGTTCTGCGACAGGATTTCCTGCCGGAATGCTTCTGTCATCGGCTGTTTTCTGCCGTCACGCCAAACGGAGGTACACCGCTTCAGAATCTCATCCGGTGCGCCTTTTGTGCAGGAAAAATACGTTCCGTCGTTTGCGCGGTGGATCGTTGTCATGCGTTTCCGCATCGAATCAAACGGCGCTTCCCCGACACGCGGATACTGGACGGACAGGCTCTTCTTCGGGCATCCCTCTTTCTGCGCATCGTTGACCAACGCACATTCCGTCGGTTCTCCGACTGCCTCGCCGTTTTCGTCCGGCTCCGCATCGGAGCAGAGTGCCATGACGGATACGAGACGTTTTATATCACTTCCCTCATGTTTTACCACGGTCATCTTATTCTGGGTCAGCGTTCCTGTCTTATCCGAGCAGATCACCTGCGTACAGCCGAGCGTCTCGACAGCCGTCAGTTTCCGGATCACCGCATTCCGCTTTGACATTTTGGTCACACCGATGGAAAGCACGATTGTGACAACTGCTGCAAGTCCTTCCGGAATTGCCGCTACGGCAAGGCTGACGGCTACCATAAAGGTATTTAAGATGTTCTGCGGCGTCACGCCCTCTTTTAAAAGTGCCGACAACGAAAATCACGGCACAGATGGCGAGCACCATCACGCTTAAGATTTTGCTGAGCTGGTTCAGCCGCTTCTGCAGCGGTGTGCTCTCATCCGCCGACTGCGTCAGAACATGGGCGATTTTTCCCATCTCGGTTTTCATACCCGTTCCGGTGATAACAGCGCGGCCGCGGCCATAGACAACGGTGCTTCCCATATAGACCATGTTTTTCCGGTCCCCGAGCGGAACCTCGCTGGCTGCGCCGGCGTTCAGAACATCCGCTGTTTTATTGACCGGGACAGATTCTCCGGTCAGCGCTGCTTCCTCGATTTTCATGCTGGCGCTCTCTAAAATACGGCCATCCGCCGGAACAGCATCGCCCGCTTCGAGAATTACAATATCACCGGGTACGAGCTCCTCGCTCTTTTTCACTTCCATTTTCCCGCCGCGCATCACCTTCGACGTGGCTGCCGCGATCTCCTGCAGAGCTTCAATCGCTTTCTCTGCCTTGCTCTCCTGCAGAACACCGAGCACCGCATTAATGATGACAACGGCGAGAATAATGACCACATCAGCGTACGATTCGCCTTCATACGCCGATGTGATGCCGGAAATCAGCGCTGCGGCGAGCAGGATCAGGATCATCGGGTCTTTCAGCTCTTCGAAAAAGCCGCTGCAGATTGCTCTTCTTTTTTCCCGCCGCCAGCCGGTTAGGTCCGTGTTCGGAAAGCCGCCGCGCAGCTTCCGCCTCGGAAAGTCCCTGCTCCGTTGTCTGTAACTCATCAAGAATCTTCGAACTTTTTTCCAGATACTCTTTCATTTCCATCCGTCCTTTCTTCTGAAAACGCTTTTTGCGTTCCTGTGATAAGTTCCCACTGGTACACCGGTCTCTTTCTATATAGAAAAAGGACCTATCCGCACCATATTTGTTGATACAGATAAGTCTTGTCATTTCATACAAAGCCAGAAGAAATGCTTTTTCTTCGGTTGTTGGCCTTATAGCGTCACGTATGCCGCCGACTACTCCCTTATTCTTCTTCCAGTCTACCACATCTTCCGGCCTTGTGCAATCGCATTTCTCTTTTATTCTTCTGCGTTCTTTGCGCATCCTGGGCAGCCGCTGCATCCGCCTGCGATCCGGTCGTCCGGCATCAGGTCGAGTGCCTTGGAAATGCAGCAGATCGCCTGTGCGGAAATTCCCTCTTTCTTTCCGGTAAAGCCAAGTCCTTCCTCGGTCGTTGCCTTGATATTGACCTGATCCTCTTCGAGATGAAGCGCCTCCGCCACATTTTTCACCATCGTGTCGATGTATGGCAGGAGCTTCGGCTTCTGTGCAATAACGGTTGCATCGATATTTTCAATCAGATACATCCGCTCCTCGAGCATCTCACCCACTTTTTTCAGCAGTTCGATGCTGTCTGCGCCCTCATACGCCGGATCATTGTCCGGAAAATGGCGTCCGATGTCCCGCAGTGCTGCAGCGCCGAGAAGCGCATCCATAATGGCATGGACCAGCACATCTGCATCGGAATGTCCCAGAAGGCCATATTCATACGGGATTTCCACACCGCCCAGAATCAGTTTCCGGTTTTCCACCAGTTTATGCACATCGTAACCCATTCCTACTCGCATTGTTCGTTCCTCCGCTTCGTTACTTTCTAGTTAAATCCATACAGCTTCTGCGCTACCTTGTAGGCATAGACTGCAATTTTCTGTCCCGGTTTTGATTTGCTGCTCATAACAGTTCCGAAAATGCCGTGGCGGATGCGGAAGTAATCGGCTGCATCCTCCTGTTTCAGGTATCTCCACAGATCGTTCTTTTTCTCGAGATTTTCTTCCGTTCCAGAGCGCATCATCATCACGGAAGAAACCGTCATAATAATGGTCAGATAGCTGATCATATATTTCCGCAGGTGCTTCGACAGCCCTTTCTGTTCACCAAGGTAATCGATCATCAGCTTGTTGACACGGATCTGCTGGTCAATTCTGCCGATCATGACTTTCTCGTTAACCGACTGGTCGGCTCTTCCAATAAAGTAGCGGTAGAAATTGACATCGAGATAATACATCGTTTTGACGTACGGAAGCGGAATAAACGCAACCAGATTATCCACATAGAAGGTGTGCTCCGGCAGCTTCATGCCGCACTCTCTTAAAAGAGAAGTCCGGTAAATCAGCGAATGCATCAGCAGATAATGTGTTTTGCCGAGAGCTTTCGCCTCATCCCATCCGAAAAAGCGGCCTTCCGGCAGCGATTTCGCATAGCGCATCACACGTTTTCTCTTGGCGCCCTCTTTTTCATACACATAGTTACTGATCAGAAGGTCGAGTGTTTTCGGTCCGCGTACGACTTCTGCCAGAACATTTAAAATCTTCTGGTATGCCTCTGGGTTTACCCAGTCATCACTGTCCACAACCTTAAAGTACAGACCCGTCGCATTTTCCACACCCGTGTTGACTGCTCCGCCGTGGCCCTTGTTTTCCTGATGAATCGCTTTTACAATCGTCGGATATTTTTCCTGATAGCGGTCTGCAATCTCTGTGGTTCCGTCCTTGGAACCATCGTCCACGATCAGAATTTCTACTTCTTCTCCGCCGACCAGCAGCGAATCGATACATTTCTCCATATATGCTTCTGAATTATAGCATGGTACTGCAATTGATAAAATCTTCATCATTTTTTCTCCCTGCTCCTTTTTTGCTCTTCTGCCGTTTCAGGCACGTTCCAGATCTGTGTATTTTGCGTATTCCGCAAACGCAGACGGAATGGCATATCTTTCAGCCGCAGTTTTCGCATCCGCAAAAATCAATCCGGCTTTTTCTTCCCCTTCCTGCTCCACATCGTTTCCTGCAATTTTAATGGCGTATCCTGTGATATGCCACTCGACATGGGAAAAAATGTGCTTGTACGGCGGCAATGCCTGAATATGAAGCGGCGTCACGCCGAATTTTTCTGCCTCTTCAAGTGCTTCCTGTTCGGAGAGCACGCCATCGAAGTTCGGGAACTCATAAAGTCCCGCCAGAAGTCCTTTTTTCGGCCGTTTCCGCACTGCTGTGTGCGCACCGTCCAGAAATAACAGAACGGTTCTGTCTTCGATTCTGCGCGGCTTTGCGCTCTTTTTAAACGGATATTCCGTCCAGGTCTGATGCTGTCCCGCCAGACACTGGTCAAAAAGCGGACAGACTTCACATTTTGGTGCTCCGTTCGGCAGACAGACCATTGCGCCGAGATCCATCATCGCCTGATTGAAGGCTCCCGGATCTTCTACCGGCATGATTTCGGTCAATTCCGCTTCCACGCGGTTTTTCACAGACTGCTTTAAAATGTCCTCACCGTCCTCCCGGAGGCGTGCCATCACACGAAGCACATTTCCGTCCACCGCCGGCACCGGAATGCAAAACGCGATCGATGCAACGGCTCCCGCTGTGTAATTTCCAATTCCCGGAAGTCCTTTTAAGGCTTCGTAATCTGCCGGAAATACACCGTCATACACTTCCATAATTTTCTGTGCGGCCTTCTGCATATTCCGCACACGGTTATAGTAACCAAGGCCTTCCCAGAGCTTCAAAAGCTTTTCCTCGGGACAGACCGCAAGTGCTGCGACATTGGGCAGTTCACGCATAAACCGCTCATAAAACGGCTTGACCGCCTCCACCCTCGTCTGCTGGAGCATAATCTCGGAAACCCAGATTTCATACGGGTTCATTTTTTTCTCTCCACGGCAGCACTCTTTTATTTTCGCCATACCATTTCAATAATGGCTTTGTGATTGTGTCCTGCATAGTAATCTCCTGTTAATATATCATTCTTATTTTGCCACATTTTCCTCCAAAATGCAAAATAAACATTGCGCTCTCACGTGTTTTTGATTAAAATTAATAAATACTTTAAAAGAATAACCAAAACCCTTAAGATATGGAGGAAAAACTCTTGATCGACAGTATTATTTTTGATGTTGACGGCACCCTGTGGGACTCCACAGACGTTGTTGCCGACGCATGGAATCAGATTATGGAAAAAGAAACTGATATGACACCAAACCTCACCGGAGCCGTGTTAAAAGGCCTGTTCGGCCGCCTGCTCCCGGATATCGCCGCCGTCATTTTCCACGAATATCCAAAGGAGCGCCAGTTAGAACTGATCGAGGCATGCTGTGCCAAAGAGCATGAGGCACTTCTTGCGACACCGGCTCCTGTTTATCCGGGACTTGTCGATGCACTTTCTATTCTTTCCAGACATTACCCGCTTTATATCGTAAGCAACTGCCAGGCGGGCTATATCGAAGTTTTTCTGGAAGCCACAGGCCTCGGTCACTATTTCCAAAGGGCCATCTCTGTCCTGGCGATACCGGAAAGGCAAAGGCAGACAACATCCGTACAATCATCGAACAGAACCATCTGCAGCACGCGGTCTATGTCGGCGATACCGACGGCGACTACAAGGCGACACACGAGGCCGGAATCCCGTTTGTCCATGCCGCATACGGATTTTCGGTCAGACCGAAAACCCGGACTACACCATCACTTCCCCGATGGATCTTGTCACACTGTTCGTACCGGAAAATTAATTTTTGAACAGTTTCTTTCTCATAAAAAGTACGCATTCCTGTTTTGATAACGGAATGCGTATTTTTTATGTTCTATTTCTTCTTTTCTCAGCTCTCGCCCTTACCTGGGTAATCATCGTCACCCGTATGGTCTCCCTGATCCGGTGCGCTCGGCTCCTGGGTCGGTTCCGGTGTGGACGGGGTCTCGGTCGGTGCTACGGTCGGCTCCGGCGTAGACGGGATCTCGGTCGGTGCTGCGGTCGGTTCCGGCGTAGACGGGGTCGATGGAGTTGATGGGGTTGATGGAGTTGATGGGGTTGATGGAGTTGACGGCGTGTAATCATCGTACGTGTAGGATGGCGTTCTCGTCGGCGTTACTGTCGTGGTATTCGTCGTATCATCGACATTTTCGTCATCTGCTTCCGGTGCCTGTGTCACAGTAAGCGTGTCTTCACTTACCTCATAAGCTTCGGAATAATAAATGATAACCGGTGTTCCGTCATCGACATTGTCATATAATGCCTGTGCCACTGCAGTCGGAAGTGCAACAGATCCTGTCGTCGATCCTGCAGTCAGATACAGGTTTCCGCCGAAACTACTTCTCCAGGAAGCATCGTAGAAACCGATCTCTCCGTTGAACGGAATCCAGGAATCCACATCTCTTTCCCAGGAATAGCTGCCGTCTGCCTGAAGCTCTCCGTGCAGTTTTTTCTGGTTTTCTTTTGCTGCGGTTGTGTAGATACCCGGCTTCGTGTAGCTGCTCTGCTCCATCAGACCGGTTACACAGTCACCGTCGACAACCAGATTTCCATCTTTGTAGAGCCAGATATGCTGACGGCTGGCATCAACCTCAACATACGTCTTGCCGAATCCGTTGTTCTCTGTGGAAGCAGCAAACTCTCTCTGCGCATACTGCGGCTCTCTTGCATCTGCTGCGTGAGCATCTACTTCTTCTGCGATCTTTGCAATCTCCTGCTCCTGATCCACTTTCCATCCGTAGCCTTCCTGGCTGATGGTCACGCCGCCTTCGATACCGGTTGCCGGGAAGGTGTGATCCTTGCCATCGGTATCAATCGCTGCCGCAAGATTTGCCACATATTCTTTTACTCTTTCATTCCACTGGTTTTCATCTTTGGAATAATTTCCATCCGCATCGACTGCCAGCCAGTCTTTCATGGTATTTCCGTCAAGAATCTGTGTTGTTCCATCCGGCATACTGTATGTGATGCTTGCGCGTACCAGTTCATTTAACTGATCCTTCTGTGCATTCAGTGTTTCGTCATCTGCTGTTACCAAGGTTCCGTCGTAAACGCCTGCTTTTTCAAGATCCACTTCGGTATCCGCATTGATCAGCGCGTTTTCGATGCACTGTTTTGCAAGGGTAAGATCCATTCCCTCACCCATAACAGCATCCACAATCTCAAACTCATTGTTCTGGAAGGTGATGTAGGCGCTGGCCGGTGCATTCTCACTGTCTGCGGACTGGAATTCGTCAAATCCATCAATCACCGCATCCAGTTTTTCCTGACTGTACTGCATGGTGACCTGGGAATCTTTCTCTTTTCCGCCATTTCCCAGGAACCAGAGGAAACTGTTCTGTTTCTTTAACACGCTCTCCACGCTGCCGTCTCCGGCGTAGGTGTAGTCGATGTCTTTTCCGCTGACACTCTTCGTATCATTGTCTTTGAATTTTACATTTAAGGTATAGTTTGCAGCCTGCTCTTTGATTTTCGTTTCTGCCTCTTTGGCCGTCATATCCGAGCAGTCTACTCCGTTGATGGTTGTTCCGTTGAAAAAATAATTCTGGTAATGGAACATTTTGCTTCCATAGAAAAAGCCTCCCACAGCAATAACAGCAACGGCTGCAACGGCGATAACCGCACCGCCTTTTCCCTTTTTCTTCTGCGGTTTTGCGCCATGCGGAATGTACTCTTCGTCGTCATCCTCATAATCGTCGTAGTCATCATCCTCATCGTCTATTTCCGGCATTGGGATATGGCCTACCGTGTCGCTGACGAGGCGCTCCATTGCGGCTTCCACCTGATCACCAAGCACTTCTTTCTCCGAACCCTTGGTCTCTGTCTTCTCTTCTCCCAGCAGATCATCCTCATCTGCGAATGGATCGTTGATGATCAGATCATCATCCACCATCACTTCTTCCGGTTCCGATTCTGTTTTTGTCTCCGCCGGCGTCTCTTCGATTTCTTCTTCCTCTTCTGTAAATTCCGGAATCTCGATGTCCTGCGTCACAGGCTCCACTTTGGTCTGCTTCATTTTCTGCTTCGCTTCTTCGTCTTTTGCACGCTCAGTTGCCTCAAGGACACTTCGCAGATTACTTAAATTTGCAGTCTCATCCGGGATGTGATCTTCGCTTTTGTTTCTTTGCTTTCAAATTCAATGGAGTCTTCGATGTCTGCCAGTTCTTCCTGGAATGTTTCACCGCTCTCCTTTTCCGCCAGGTCACGGTCAATCTCATTTTTGCAGGGCAGCCCAAAGTTTACCGTCCTTTAAATCATCATCTTCAAACTTCATATTTTTTGCTCCTCATAGTTCTGTGTCTGCACTTTACTTACTTCTCTTCTTTTTTCCTTAAAAATGCCCCTATAGATTTCTTCTTTCGTCCAAGGGCATATACACTGTTAAGTATATCATAAATCCGACAAAAAAAGGCAAAAATTTGGTTTGCAAATTTCTCACTTTTTTCGTAAATCACCTATGGAATTCGTAAAAAAAGTACCTTCTGCAGCGCTTCTCCGAGGAAAATTCCAAGGGCAATTGCGCCTGCCGCGGTCGCTGTCTCTAAAAGATACGTTCCAACCATGTTTTCCGGCCCCATAACGATCGAGTAGACGATGCGGTACATACCGGCTCCCGGCACCATCGGAAGAATGCCCGGGATCACGAAAAGGATCACCGGCGCTTTGAAATGACGCGCCATTGCCTGGGAAACCAGGGCGACGGCAACGGCGGCAAGAAAGTTCTTCATCAGAATGCCGTCGTTGAATACTTCCACGATCAGATAGACCGCCCAGCCGATCATACCGACACCGGCCGTGTAGCATTCCAGCATTTTTTGGTGCGTTCAACAGTCTTGAAAATCCCCAGATTGCAACCCAGGCTCCAAGGGATTTCAGGATGATTTCACCTGCTATTCTCATAATTTTTGCTTTAACCTCATCGTTTTTTCTGTATCGGTTTTCTCTACCGCACCAGTGGACGGAGCAGCAGCATGCCAAGTCCCACGCCGATTGCGATGGCCGCAGCGGTTACAAACGCCTCAAGCATCCGTGCCGCACCGGAAATGTAGTCGCCGTGCAGGGTATCATACACCGCATTCGTGATCGCCACACCCGGTACGAGGGGCATGATCGATGCAATGATAATGACGTTCAGATCCATGGTCCCCGGCAGGTAATGAACACAGAGAATAGATGTGACCGCCAGCAAAAAGTGACCCGATACAGTTCACAAGAAACGACTGCATCCCGGCTTTTTTTGCCTCCGTAAACACCGATTCCTGATATAAAACCTGCAAGTGCAGATGCCAGCACTTCGTAGAACCCGGCTCCGAACATGATTGCAAAGCCTGCGGTCGTCGCCATCATCGCGAGCAGATTTTTTTTGAATTTCCGACTTGGCACGATAGATATCCCGCACCCGGTGGAACAGCGCATCCAGGTCGATATTTCCTTCGCAGAAATCGCGGGAAAGCTGATTGACCGCATGGATCCGGTTCAGATCCGTTGCACGGCTCTCTACGCTGCGCATAACAGTCATGGAATCCATCGCCGGGTCGTCGAGCGTTACCACAAAGCCGGTCGTCAGCGCCAGTACATCCGCAGTTTTCAGGCCGGACATGCGCAGCATCCGCAGCATGGTATCCTCCACCCGCCACGTCTCCGCCCCGCTTTCCAGCAGGATTTCTCCCGCCATGACCGCGGCTGTCAGCAGCAGTTTATAGTCCATAGTTTTTGTCCTCTCAAATGTAACTCATATTTCACACATGCCAAACGATTGTACCATGAAGCAGTGTTCACTTTCAAGTTAATTCTATGCAAATTCGGCGATATCCGGGCGTTGGGATGTTCCGATGTTCACCCGCGCCATTCACAAGTCTTTTCAAAGTTTCTTCAAACTCCATTCACACTTTCCTCACATATGACAACTATACTAAACGTATCAAAACAAAGGGACAACAAATCATCTTCCTCTATCTTTCAACCGTTGTCCCAACCTAATATTCTTTCCAATTTATATAGATTTTTCTTTTTAACAAAACATATCCCAATCAGCCCATTGAACAACAGGAAAAATTACACCGTACATAAATGAACCGAAGTAATTTCCGAATAACGGGTTAAACAAATTGTTGAATACAGCCGTATGGATATGCCAATGCACAAGCAATCCTCCGACTATGCAACTAAACACATAAATTACAAGCGGATTCGCTCCAAATGCTTCGAAAAACGAAAACCACATTTTTATTCTGCTTCACATCAATGATATAAAGCAGCAATGCCAATGCCAATGCCGCAATCCCACAAGTAAGCAAAACAAACGAAGGAGACCACAAACGTTTGTTCAAAGGACAGGCATAGCTTAACAAATAGCCGGCAAACAACAGCGTGGTACCTATAAGGAATAGATTCAGCATCCGGCAGTCATTGTCTTTAATATCGATGATTATCTTTCCGCAAACAAAACCGATCATTACTTGAGACACAGCGGGAATCGTACTAAGTATCCCCTCGGGATCGACAAACTGGCGGCCCTGAAGATACATGTGGTTAGATCCTAAAATAGCCGAATCAATCATCCCGATGATATTATCCGCACTTTTCTCAAATCCGTTTCCAAATAACTGAAATATAAAGTAGGCAGCCAGCAAAACGATGGCTAATGGCATAAACCACTTATGAGGTATTTTTACAGCCAATAAGGCTGTAATGCCATAACAAATCCCAAGCCGTTGCATAACACCCATCAACCGGAGCTGACTCAAATCAAAATAGTTAGCACTATCTATTGCTGTAAGGAACCACTCTATAACCAGACCGATCAATATTAACAAGAGACTTCTTTTTATGATTTTCGCAATCGCCGATCGATACTGGAAGTTATACTTACACAAGGAGATGTAGGTCGAAATACCCATCAGGAACATAAACATCGGAAATACCAGATCAGCCGGCGAAAAGCCATCCCACTTGGCATGTGCGAACACAGCATAGTTATAGCCACACTTTCCTGTGTTGTTGACCAAGATCATCCCGGCAACAGTAATACCCCGAAGTACATCAAGCGAAAGTAACCGTTTGTTCGGATTCATAATGCCTGCTTCTTTTAATTACTTATTATATATAAAATAGCTGTTCCGGCAGCTAACACTATCCCTATAAGCGATTCATAAGGTATCAGCTTCAAACGTTCCTTAAAGTTAAGTTCACATACCCCTCCTGTCGCATGAAAGAACGAGCCATGTGGCAAATGGTCAAGAACTGTAGCTCCGGAATTAATCATAGCCGCTCCCCAAACCGCAGAAATACCTATAGCCAATATCGTTTCAGCGAACGAAGAAGAAGCCAGTGTCGCTCCGGCTGTTGTCGATGCGGTAGCCGCCGACATCAACGCGCCTGATATAGGAGTAATCAATACATCACTCATATGAGCATGATCCAATCCTGTAAGAATCCAATCTTTTCAAAGAAGAGTTCTTTATGATGCCGGCAATAGTTCCAGTTCCTATCAACAGAATAGCTACCACAGACATCTTTTGCAGCCCATA
>ENA-OQHD01000138-OQHD01000138.1-human-gut-metagenome-genome-assembly--contig:-NODE-138-length-31143-cov-8.259834_pt1 | contig 31143 bp, 36 predicted proteins | sample MGYA00242560_ERZ504711 | MGnify/ENA primary metagenome ERZ504711 (study PRJEB26092, sample SAMD00036198) | human gut metagenome | host: Homo sapiens | study: EMG produced TPA metagenomics assembly of...
GGTCCGTTGGTCAAGGGGTTAAGACACCGCCTTTTCACGGCGGTAACACGGGTTCGAATCCCGTACGGACTATATTTGAGTAACTTAGGTTACTCATTTTTATTTTGTTTCTTTTTCTTATATGTTATAATATTATATAGTAAAATTTTTGAGGTGAATTTATGTCTAAAATTTTGTGTTTGGCCACCAAAATCCTGATTCTGATGCTATTGGTTCGTCTTATGGATACGCTTATTTGAAACGTCAACTTGGTGTTGAGGCTGAGGCTGTTGCTTTGGGTACTCCAAATGAAGAGACTGCTTTTGTACTTGACTATTTTTCTGTAAATGCTCCTCGTGTTGTTGAGTCAGCACAGTCTGAGGGGGTAAATCAAGTTATTCTTACTGACCATAATGAGTTTCAACAATCTATTTTAGATATTAAGGATGTAGAAGTTATTGAAGTAGTGGATCACCATCGTGTGGCTAACTTTGAGACGGCTAATCCATTAATGATGCGTTTAGAACCTGTAGGTTCAGCTTCTTCGATTGTTTATCGCATGTTTAAAGAAAATAATGTTGAAATTCCTAAAGATGTAGCTGGTTTGCTTTTGTCAGGTTTGATTTCTGATACTCTTTTACTTAAATCACCAACGACACATGCTTCAGATCCTGCAGTAGCTGAAGAACTTGCTCGACTTGCTGGAGTTAATTTAGAAGAATATGGTCTTGCCATGCTTAAGGCTGGTACTAATCTTTCTTCTAAATCAGCTGAAGAACTCATTGATATTGATGCAAAAACATTTGAATTGAATGGGAATCAAGTTCGCGTTGCTCAGGTGAATACTGTTGATATTTCTGATGTTCTTTCACGTCAAGCGGAAATTGAAGAAGCTATCAATAGCTCAATTAAAAGTAACGGGTACTCTGACTTTGTGTTAATGATTACTGATATTCTTAACTCAAATTCAGAAATTCTCGCACTCGGATCAAATACTGATAAAATTGAAAAAGCTTTTAACTTTGTTTTAGAAAATAACCATGCTTTCCTTAAAGGAGCAGTTTCTCGTAAGAAGCAAGTTGTTCCTCAATTGACTGAAAGTTTCAATGTGTAAAAAGGCTCTGTAGGCCTTTTTTTAGTGTGCTGATTAATGGTATAATACTTGTTATGATAATACAATTTAACCCAAATAAATTAAGTAATCAGCCATTTTTTTATGGAATTGCTGAATTATCTATATCACTATCAGTCTGTAACTTTGAGAGAAATTCAAAAAATCAGTTTCCATTACAAAAGAATATAGATAAATTGATTGAGGAGTTTGTTAAAGTTGGTTATATTGAGAGGTCTGAGAAACGTTACCGTTTATTAATTTCTTTAGTTTCAGATCCTTCTACAATTGATTTATACCAGCATTTCTTTATTGAAAGTGATTCTCCTTCTTATCAAGAACTATTAGAGCGTAGATTTGTTACTGAGATGACTAATTCTACTAATGAAGTGATTATTATTGAACACACAAGTATCACGAGAAACGATCTTACGATTTCAAATTATTTTTATAAGTTAAGAAAAAATCTTTCATTAACGGAAGAACAAAACAGATTATATAACTTATTAGGTGATCTTAATCCTGAATATTTCTTAAAGCATGTCACAACATTTCTTTTAAAATTTGTAAGAAGGGAGTACGCTCTTCAAAAGAGGAGGAATATTTTTGTTGATGCTTTAGAACTATTAGGATATCTTATTCAAGTAGAAGATGGGCGTTATATTCTAAATATGGATTTAGACTCCGAAGCATTAGTTTTTTCGTGCAAAAAAGGTACTAGTTTTATTACTAGTCTTTTTTATGACAACTTTAACGATTCCTTAGTTCAAGATAACGTTTGTACCAGATGTTAACATAAGATTGTGAAAATGGCCCTTTACCATTGTTAATCCAATCTACTAAGATTTTAACATGTTCCTTTAAGATATAGTCAATATCAGGAGAGTAATGCATTTCATTTTTTATGTATTTCATACTCATCTACATCTAGCAATTTTTTCTCACCATCAGCGAAAACTTTGACATCTAAGTCATAGTCAATATATTTTAGCGCTTCTTGGTCCAAAACATATGGACTGGCTAAATTGCAGTAGTAGGAAATGCCGTTATCCCTGATCATGGCTATAATATTAAACCAGTATTTTTTGTGGAAATAAACAATAGCAGGTTCACGAGTTACCCATCGTCTCCCATCTGCTTCAGTAACGAGGGTATGATCGTTAACGCCAATAACAGCATTCTCAGTTGTCTTTAGTACCATAGTATCGCGCCAAGTACGGTGCAATCTACCATCATGCTTATAACTTTGAATTGTGATAAAGTCGCCTTCTTTTGGTAATTTCATGGCGTCCTCTTTCTACAATAGCGGTTATCTTCATTATTGTATCATAATTTTGAGAAAAGAGGGGAAATTCTTAGAAATATTCTCTTAGAGCGGAGGCTATAGCATCAAAGTCATAACCTTTTCGGAACAAAGATTGTGTGAGGTGTTGCTTAAGTTCATAACCGTCGTATTTTTTAACTAAATTTTTGGATATTGCTTTTCTATTTCTTTATAAAGGAGAGCTTGTTCATTTTCTTCATCGGCTTCTAGTTCTAGTTGGTTAATAGCGTTCTTACTTTCTTGGAATGAAAAGCCTTTATTAATGAGGTTCTGAATCAATTTATCCTTTAGAGATTGGTTGGTAATTTCCCCTGATATTTTCGTAATAGCTTTTTGAAGTTACTTTAATTGCTACTTCCGAGAAATCAAATTGGGTTAATACCTCGTCAATGACTTGTTTCTCACAGCCATTTTTGTAGCCATTTTTGCTTCAAGGCATAGGCACCTTTATCTCCTGAATTTAAATTCTGTTGAGCTAGGCTTTCTAGGAGTTTATAATCATCAATCCAATGGTCTTTCTTTAGATTATCAATGATTTGGGGAATTATATGTGGATTTATTTCATGTTTAAAAAGATAGTCTCTTACTTCTTTTTCAGTACGTTGTTTAAAGGAAATAAAATAGAGGGCCAGATTTTTACCATGTGAGAACTGTGCAAAGTTCTTAATATCTTCTAGCTGATCTTTACTAAGTGCCATTTCCTTTTGTTAACATGTACTTGACGATGGTGTCTTCTGTAACATAGAGACTCTCATTTTTTATCTATCTCAACGAGATAGAGCCTTTTTTTCTTCTCTATTTTTGTGATTTTCATAGTTATTATTATATCAAAATGTTAGAATGGTAGTATGAATTTACAAGTGAAACAACGTATCCCGCTTAAGATTAACGAATGGGGATCAATGGTGAGGGTATTGGTTTTTATAAAAAAAGCACTGGTTTTTGTTCCTGGAGCTTTGAAGGGAGAAGAGGTGTTTTGTCAGATTGTTTCGGTTAAGAGAAACTTTGTTCAGGCAAAACTATTAAAAATTAATAAAGCTTCCAAGTTTCGTGTTGATCCTGAATGTGGTGTCTATGAAGAGTGTGGTGGTTGCCAGTTGATGCATCTTCGTTATGATAAACAATTAGAGTTTAAAACGGACCTGTTAGGACAAGCTTTGAAAAAGGTTCAAACCGGCTAATTTTCGAGTCTTATGAGATTCGTCCAACAATAGGAATGAAGCAACCACAACATTATCGTGCTAAACTACAATTTCAAATACGTTCTTTTGGTGGCTCAGTTAAGGCTGGCTTATTTGCGGAAGGAAGTCATCGACTAATCAATATTGATGATTGTTTGGTTCAAGATGAGTTAACGCAAGCGATTATGAATAAAGTGACAAATTTGCTAGATAAATACAAGCTACCGATTTATAATGAGCGCAAAATTTTCCCGGGATTCGCACAGTTATGATACGACGTGCTTTAGGGTCTAATCAGGTCCAGCTAATTTTTCGTAACATCTAATCCTGTTTCTTTGACTAAGTTAGTGAAGGAGTTAACTTTAAGTTATCCTGAAATTGTAACAGTTGCTGTCAATTATAACTATTCGAAATCCAGTGAGATTTATGGCCAAGAGACAGAAATTATCTGGGGTCAAGATACAATCCAAGAAGAGGTTCTAGACTATAACTTCGCACTTTCTCCCCGTGCCTTCTACCAGTTGAATCCTAAGCAAACTGAAGTGCTCTATGGTCAGGCAGTTGAAGCTTTGGAAGTGGATAAGTCTGAACACCTTATTGATGCTTATTGTGGTGTTGGTACTATTGGACTTGCATTTGCAAAAAAAGTGAGCACCATTCGGGGGATGGATATTATTCCGGAAGCTATCGAAGATGCTAGAAAAAATGCTGAGTTACTTGGACTGGATAATGCTCACTATGAGGTAGGAAAAGCTGAAGATATTATTCCTCGCTGGTATAAGGAAGGGTATCGAGCGGATGCTCTTATTGTAGATCCACCGAGAACGGGTTTGGATAGTAAGTTACTTAAAACTATACTGGAATATACTCCCAAAAAAATGGTATATGTCTCATGTAATGTATCTACTTTGGCAAGAGATTTAGTTTCTTTAGCTAAGGTATATGATGTGAACTATATTCAGTCAGTAGATATGTTTCCTCACACTGCTCGGACAGAAGCAGTTGTAAAGCTGACTAAGAAATGTAATAAAAACTAACATGATAAACAAAAAATTTCAAAATTATTGGAAAATTTCTTTATTTTTCTAAAAAATAGGAGTATAATAGGACTATCGATTTTTTAAAGGAGGAGCGTATGAAGAAGAGCTTCATTGATCAACAAAAGGAAATTTCTTTTGTAAAAAATACTTTCACACAGTATTTAATTGATAAACTTGACGTCGTTGAAGTGCAAGGGCCTATTTTGAGTAAGGTCGGGGATGGTATGCAGGATAATTTAAATGGTATTGAAAATCCTGTAACTGTTAATGTACTTCAGATTCCTGACGCAACATACGAAGTTGTTCACTCATTAGCAAAATGGAAGCGCCATACTTTGGCTCGTTTTGGTTTTAATGAAGGTGAAGGGCTCGTGGTTAATATGAAGGCTCTTCGTCCAGATGAAGACTCATTGGATGCAACGCACTCCGTTTATGTTGACCAATGGGATTGGGAAAAGGTTATTCCTGATGGACATCGTAATATTGCGTATTTGAAGGAAACCGTCGAGACAATCTACAAAGTTATTCGTTTGACTGAGCTTGCTGTTGAGGCGCGTTACGATATTGAAGCCGTCTTACCTAAGAAAATTACTTTCATCCATTCAGAAGAGCTTGTTGAGAAGTACCCTGATTTGACACCGAAAGAGCGTGAAAATGCCATAACTAAAGAATATGGTGCTGTATTCTTGATTGGTATTGGTGGTGTTCTTCCTGACGGGAAGCCCCATGATGGTCGTGCACCTGACTATGATGACTGGACAACTGAGTCTGAGAAGGGTTATCATGGTTTGAATGGAGATATTTTGGTTTGGAATGAGCAATTAGGACATGCTTTTGAGTTATCATCAATGGGGATTCGTGTTGATGAAGATGCACTTAAACGTCAGGTTGAAATTACTGGTGACCAAGATCGTTTGAAATTGGATTGGCACCAAGCCTTGTTACAAGGCCAATTCCCACTAACAATTGGTGGTGGTATTGGTCAATCACGTATGGCTATGTTCTTGCTACGTAAAAAACATATAGGTGAGGTTCAAACTTCAGTTTGGCCAGATGCCGTTCGTGAAACTTACGAAAATATCTTGTAAAAAGAGTACTAACGAAAGTTAGTGCTTTTTGATTTGGAATAAATTGTGCGTTATTGATTAGAAAATTTATTATTAGACTAGGTATCGTGAGAGTTGACTATATTTTCATTATAAAGAAAAACCTATCCTTTGTAGGAGATAGGTTATAAAATTAGTTGTTGCTACGGAAAAATGCGTCATAGAGCGCTCTAACGGCTTCTTTCTCTTGTTCAGTTTCAATTACAAACATTACAGAAACTTCACTTGATCCCTGAGAAATCATTTCAAGGTTAATGTTTTTTTCAGAGAGTGCTTTGGCTGCTGTCGCTGTAACACCGATGTGGTCTCTCATATTTTCACCAACAATCACTAGGATAGAAAGGCCATGTTCAATTTCAACTTCATCAACACCAAGTTCACGCGTCAAATAAGAGAGGATTTCTTGTTCTTTGATTGGGGTAAGTTCACGTTCTCGAATAATGATTGAAAGGTCATCAATTCCAGAAGGCATATGTTCCCAACGGATGTTTAAATCTTCCAAGATTTGTAGCACCTTACGTCCGAAACCTACCTCGCGGTTCATGAGGTATTTACTCATATTGATGCTGACAAACTTGTCATCGCTAGCAATACCAACAACTGGAACAGTTGCTCCCTGGTGTTCAAGAATAATACGTGTGCCTGGGTGGTCCGGATTATTGGTGTTTTTGATAACTAATGGAATCTTACCACGATATGCTGGGAGGAGAGCTTCATCATGAAGAACCGAAAATCCAGCATATGCCAACTCACGCATTTCTTTGTAAGTCAACTCTGGAATAGAGTGCGGTTCATGTACCACACCTGGGTGGGCTGCAAAAATACCATCTACATCTGTAAAGTTTTCATATAGGTCAGCTTTAACACCTGCCGCTACGATAGAGCCTGTGATATCAGAGCCTCCTCGTGAGAATGTACAGATTTGATTATCAGAGGTGACCCCAAAGAATCCAGGAATAATCAGAACCTCATCTGATTCACGAAGTTCTTCTAACTTATCATATGAACCCGGAAGAATACGGGCGTTGCCTGGCTCACTTGAGACCAAGATACCAGCTTCGCGAGGATGAACGTAGCGTGCTTCAATATCGTTATTGCGGAAATATTCAGCAATTAATTTTGCATTATTGTCCTCTCCAGCAGCTAGGAAGGTATCATGGAGGAAATCGTTATCCTCGATGGGAAGCGTAGCGAGGTCAGTAATAGCTTTGGCAATTTTTACCATCTCTTTTGATTTGAAACCTAGTTCATCAACCATAGCTTGGTAGCGGTTAATAATCCATTCTTGGTCAGCTTTAACATCAGCACCCTTTATATAGTGTTTGTAGTATTTAATTAGGGCGTCTGTAACTTTGGTATCCTCATCGTTACGTTTACCAGGGGCAGAGACAACGACAAAGCGGCGTTCAGGGTCAGATTTTACAATGTTTAAGACTTTTTCTAATTGTGTTGCTGAAGCGAGTGAGCTTCCGCCAAATTTGATGACTTTCATAGTTACTCCAAAAAAATTTATAAATTATTCTACAATTATAGCAAAATTCTGATAATTTGTCACATTGTTTTTAAAACGCGAGTAAGATTTAGTCTGATTATGATACAATAAAGGAAGAAAAGGAGGATGTCCCGTGGTAGAGGCAATTAGTTTTTGATATGGATGGTGTCCTTTTTGACACTGAAAAATATTATTATGATCGACGGGCAAGATTTTTTAGGCCAAAAGGGTATTTCAATAGATCATTTACCCCGTCTTTCTTTATAGGTGGAAATACTAAGCAGGTTTGGGAAAATATTCTTAGAGATGATTATGATAAGTGGGATGTGTCAACTTTACAAGAAGAGTACAATACTTATAAACAAATAATCCCTTACCCTATAAAGAATTAATTTTTCCTGATGTTTTAAAGGTTTTAAATGAAGTGAAATCTCAAGGGTTGAAAATAGGCTTAGCCTCTAGCTCAGTGAAAGCAGATATCTTTAGAGCTTTGGAGGAAAATCGTTTGCAAGGTTTCTTTGATATTGTTCTCTCAGGAGAGGAATTCAAAGAGAGTAAACCTAATCCAGAGATTTATTTGACAGCGTTAAAGCAATTAAACGTGCAAGCAAGTCATGCTCTTATCATTGAAGATAGTGAAAAAGGAATTGCTGCTGGGGTAGCTGCAGATGTAGAGGTCTGGGCGATTAGAGATAATCAGTTTGGTATGGATCAAAGTGCTGCAAAAGTTTTATTGGATAGTCTTACAGATGTTTTAGACTTAATAAAATAGAAAACAACACCGAGCTTGTCTCCTCGGTGTTTTGAGGTATCAAATTAAAAAATTATAAGTTTATGTTGACCTTTAGGTGGACTATGATATACTAGGAAATAACGACTTATGATTTGATTATCAAATTATCTATATATCAAATAAAATTGTGATAAAAAATTAAATAACATGCGGTTTTGATATAGTAACTAGTTATCGGAAGGAGTGCTAAAATGGCTTACGAAACAATTCTTTATAGTGTTGAAGAGGAAGTGGCAACATTAACTCTCAATCGCCCTGAAGTGCAAAATGGATTTAACATTCAAGTTTGTGATGAGATTATGGCTGCAATCGAGGAAGCAGGGGAAGATGCATCTGTGAAGTTCTTGGTTATCAATGCTAAGGGGAAAGTCTTTTCTGTTGGTGGAGACCTTGATCAAATGAAAAAAGCTGTTGCTGTGGATGATGTACAATCTTTGGTTCGTATTGCTGAGCAAGTGAATGAAATATCTTTTGCTCTGAAAAAATTTGCCTAAGCCAGTCATCATGGTTATTGATGGGCCCTGTGCAGGTGCCGCTGCTAACTTAGCAGTTGCAGCAGATTTCACAATTGCATCTGAAAAAGCTAAATTTATTCAAGCTTTTGTAGGTGTTGGTTTGGCCCCTGATGCTGGTGGTCTTTACCTTTTGACTCGTTCAATTGGTATTAATCGTGCTACTCAAATTACCATGACAGGAGAGCCTGTGTCAGCTGAGAAAGCTTTAGATTGGGGGATTGCTTACAAGGTAGTCGATTCAGAAAAACTTGAGAAAACAGTGAGTCAATTGATTAAGAAATTAAATCGTTCTTCAGTTAATTCATTCAAAGCAATTAAAGAAATGGTTTGGGAATCTGAATTTGCAGGTTGGGAAAAATACGCTAAGCTAGAGCTTGATTTGCAGAAATCTCTTGCATTTACAGAGGACTTTAAAGAAGGTGTACGTGCTTATAGTGAACGTCGCCGCCCTAAATTCCAAGGAAAATAAACTTGTTTTCAGAAATTAAAACTAAAGCTTTCAAATTGGACTTGCTAAATTAGTTTGAGTCTGATATAATTTGATAATCAAATATTATTGAAAGGAGTCTGGTGTGGATTACGATAAAATTAATGGCTATCTTGTTGATATTTTTAATAACGTCGTTATTATCGAAGAAGCAAGTTTGAAAAATTCAAAGTTTAATGATATTTCCCTCAAGGAAATGCATACCATTGATGTTATTGGTACACATCCAGATACGACACCAAGTGCAGTTGCTAGAGAGCTTATGTTAACCCTTGGTACTGTAACAACTTCTCTCAATAAACTTGAAAAGAAAGGATATATTATTCGTACGCGATCATCTGTTGATCGTCGTGTGGTCCATCTATCACTTTCTAAAAAAGGTCGTCTGGTATATCGTCTTCACCGTGCTTTCCATAAATCAATGGTGAAGACGATTACAGAAGGCTTTAACGACGAGGAATTAAAGGTTATGAGCAAAGGTTTGGAAAATCTCCATGCCTTTCTTGAGGAGTTGAAATAATGGCATTTGCAAAAATTAGTCAGGTTGCCCATTATGCACCTGCTCAGGTCGTGACCAACGATGACCTATCTAAAATCATGGATACCAGTGATGAGTGGATTCGCTCACGTACAGGGATTCAAGAACGTCGCATTTCATTAAATGAGAATACAAGTGATTTAGCTACCAATGTTGCTTATCAGCTGTTGGAAAAGTCGGGATTATCTCCTGAAGAGCTAGACTTTGTTTTAGTTGCAACGATTTCTCCTGATAACTCAATGCCGTCAGTGGCAGCACGTGTTCAAGGAACAATTGGAGCAGTTAATGCCTTCGCTTTTGATATTACTGCGGCATGCAGTGGTTTTGTCTTTGCTTTGGCAACCGCAGAAAAATTGATAAAGTCAGGAGCTTACAAAAAAGGTTTAGTTATTGGTGCTGAAGTTCTTTCAAAAACTTTAGACTGGTCTGATCGTGCAACAGCAGTTCATTTTTGGAGATGGGGCTGGCGGTGTTTTATTAGAAGAATCTGAAGAAGAACACCTTTTTTGGTGAATCTTTAAATACCGACGGTAGCAAGGGCGGTCTTGAGTCGGGAGCTTCTGCAGTTATTTCGCCTTATTCTGATGGTACTGAGCAGCCTAATCCCTATATGCAAATGGATGGTAAAGCAATCTTTGATTTTGCTGTGAAGACTGTTTCGAAGAGTATTAAAGCATTGGTTGAAGAAAAAGGTGAACCTGATTACTTCCTTCTTCATCAAGCTAATATTCGTATTTTGGATACTATGGCTAAGAAAATTGATGTTAGTCGTGATAAATTTCTGGCTAACATGATGTCTTATGGTAATACCAGTGCAGCAAGTATTCCAATCTTGCTTTCTGAGAATGTGGCGAATAAGACTCTTAAGTTAGGCAGTGATCAAACAATTCTTCTCTCAGGTTTTGGAGGGGGGGTTTGACATGGGGCAGTCTAATTGTTAAAATCTAGTTATATAAATTATGCACCAGCATAGATTATAAGAAATATATTTATCTTAAAGGAGAAAATAAAATGGCAGTATTTGAAAAAGTACAAGAAATCATTGTTGAAGAACTTGGGAAAGATGCAGAAGAAGTAAAAGTAGAAACTACTTTTGACGAACTTGATGCTGATTCACTTGATGTATTCCAAGTTATCTCAGAAATCGAAGATGAATTCGATATTCAAATCGAAACTGAAGAAGGTCTTAATACGGTTGGTGACCTTGTTGCTTACGTAGAAGAGAAAACTAAATAAGCAGAGCATAGAGAATATTCTTATTAGGGATATTCTCATTTGTTTATAAAATTACTTTGATTATTAAACTATTTATTTGATCAGAAAATCGAAAAAAGGTGAAAAATGAAATCTCGTATTACAGAACTGTTAGGAATTAAATATCCAATCTTCCAAGGTGGTATGGCCTGGGTTGCTGATGGTGACTTGGCTGGAGCCGTTTCAAATGCTGGTGGACTCGGAATTATTGGTGGCGGTAATGCCCCTAAAGAAGTGGTAAAAGCTAATATTGACAGGGTGAAACAAATCACTGATAAACCATTCGGTGTTAATATTATGCTTTTGTCGCCATTTGTTGACGATATTGTTGACCTTGTTATTGAAGAAGGTGTAAAAGTTGTTACAACTGGTGCAGGAAACCCAGGTAAATATATGGAACGTTTCCACGAAGCCGGTATCACAGTTATTCCAGTTATCCCATCAGTTGCACTTGCTAAACGCATGGAAAAACTTGGAGCGGATGCTGTTGTTGCAGAAGGTATGGAAGCTGGTGGTCACATCGGTAAATTGACAACTATGGCTCTTGTTCGACAAGTTGCAGATGCGGTATCTATCCCGGTTATTGGGGCTGGTGGTGTTGCTGATGGACGTGGTATGGCTGCTGTTCTCATGCTTGGAGCAGAAGCTGTGCAGGTTGGTACGCGTTTCGCTGTTGCCAAAGAATCTAACGCTCACCAAAACTTCAAGGATAAGATTTTGAAGGCTAAAGATATCGATACTGTGATTTCCGCTTCTGTTGTAGGACACCCTGTTCGTACCATTAAGAATAAGTTGGCTACAGAGTACAATCAGGCCGAAAAAGATTTCTTAGCTGGTAAGAAAACTCAAGAGGAAATTGAAGAGCTTGGTGAAGGTGCACTTCGTAATGCCGTTGTTGATGGAGATGTGGAATATGGTTCAGTTATGGCTGGACAAATTGCAGGTCTTGTTCGTAAAGAAGAAACGTGTGCAGAAATCTTGGAAGATTTGTACACAGGTGCTGCAAAGGTAATTAAAGAAGAAGCTGCTCGTTGGGTAGATGTAAACGTCTAAAAACATCGAAAGGATTATGATAGTGACAAAACGTGCTTTCTTATTTGGTGGTCAAGGAGCTCAGAAATTGGGTATGGCAAGTGATTTGTATGCGGCATATCCCATTGTCAAAGAAACATTTGATACGGCTAGTCGTATTTTAGGTTATGATTTGCGTGAATTGATTGATTCTAACGAAGAAAAACTTAATCAAACACGCTATACTCAACCAGCTATTTTGACAACGTCAGTTGCTATTTATCGTCTCTTGGCAGAAAATGGTATTGCTCCTGATATTGTTGCTGGACTTTCTCTTGGGGAATATTCTGCCCTGGTTGCAGCTGGTGCCCTCTCATTTGAAGATGCAGTAGCCTTAGTTGCTAAACGTGGGGAATTCATGGAAACTGCAGCTCCAGCTGGAAGTGGAAAAATGGTTGCTGTCATGAACACAGATCCAAATTTGATTGAAGAGATTTGTCAAGAAGCTTCTGAAAAGGGTGTAGTAACGCCTGCCAACTATAATACCCCAGCACAAATTGTAATTGGTGGTGAAGTTGGGGCTGTTGATTATGCTGTAGAATTACTTAAAGAAGCAGGTGCAAAACGCTTGATTCCTCTTAATGTATCAGGCCCATTCCATACAGCTTTACTTGAATCAGCTAGTCAAAAATTGGCAGCAGAACTAGAAAAAGTGTCATTCAATGACTTTGTTCTCCCATTGGTAGGTAATACTGAGGCTCAAATTATGAAGTCAGAAGACGTTAAAGCTCTTTTGGCTCGTCAGGTGATGGAACCTGTACGTTTTTATGATTCGATTGCCACTATCCAAGATTTTGGTGTAGATGAAGTGATTGAGATTGGGCCAGGAAAAATCTTGTCAGGTTTCTTGAAGAAAATTGATAAAACCTTACCAACTCAAAATGTTGAAGATCAAGCTAGTCTTGATGCCCTTCTTAATGCTTAAAACGAGGTAAACATGGAACTTAAGAATAAAAATGTTTTTGTAACAGGTTCAACACGTGGTATTGGATTAGCTGTGGCACATCAATTTGCTAGTCTTGGTGCCAACATTGTCCTAAATGGACGTTCTGAAATTTCTGAGGATTTGCTTGCGCAATTTGTGGACTATGGTGTAACTGTTGTTGGTATCTCAGGTGATATTTCTAATGGTGAGGATGCTAAACGTATGGTAGCAGAAGCCATTGAAAAACTTGGAAGTGTTGATGTACTAGTTAATAATGCTGGTATCACCAACGATAAGTTGATGTTGAAGATGACTGAAGAAGATTTTGAACGCGTCTTGAAAATCAACTTGACTGGTGCTTTCAATATGACACAGGCAGTCTTGAAACCAATGTCTAAGGCTCGTCAAGGTGCCATTATCAATATGTCATCTGTTGTAGGTCTTATGGGAAATGTTGGTCAAGCTAATTATTCGGCTTCAAAAGCTGGTTTGATTGGTTTCACTAAATCAGTAGCTCGTGAAGTTGCAGCTCGTGGTGTTCGTGTTAATGCTATTGCTCCTGGTTTCATTGAGTCTGATATGACTGATGCAATCCCAGAGAAAATGAAAGACGCTATGATTGCTCAAGTACCAATGAAACGTATTGGTCAGGCAAAAGAAGTGGCAGAAGTTGCGGCTTTCTTAGCAGGGCAAGAGTATCTTACAGGTCAAACAATCGCTATTGATGGTGGTATGACCATGCAATAATTGATTTTCATTATCAAAAAAATCATATACTAAAATATCCATCCGAAAAAGGAGAATATACATGTCTACAAATCGTGTTGTTGTTACAGGTTACGGTGTAACCTCGCCAATCGGTAATACACCAGAAGAATTTTGGAACAGTCTTCATGACGGTAAGATTGGTATTAAGCCAATCACCAAGTTTGATGCTTCTGATATCCCAGTCTTTAACGCTGGTGAAATCCAAGATTTCCCATTCGACAAGTATTTTGTGAAAAAAGATACTAACCGTATGGACACTTATTCACTTTATGCGATTTATGCTGCTATGGAAGCACTTGAAAATTCAGGACTTAATATGGAAGAAGTAAATCGTGATCGCGTTGGTGTTATCGTGTCATCTGGTATCGGTGGTTTACAAGAACTTGAAGATCAAATTATCCGCATGTATGAACGTGGTATGAAACGTATCAAGCCAATGTTTATTCCTAAAGCTCTCTCAAACATGGGTGCAGGGAACATTGCTCTTAAGATTGGTGCTCAAGGGGTATGTAAATCAGTGACAACTGCCTGTGCCTCTGCCAATGATGCTATCGGTGAAGCCTTCCGCGAAATTAAATTTGGATTTCACGATGTTGTCTTGGCTGGTGGTGCGGAAGCTTCAATCACTAAAATTGGTATTGGAGGTTTTAACGCTCTTACAGCCCTTTCAACAACAGAAGATCCAGAACGTTCTTCAATTCCATTTGATAAAGACCGTAATGGTTTTGTTATGGGTGAAGGTGCTGGGGTTCTTGTTATTGAAAGCTTGGAGCATGCGCAAAAACGTGGTGCCAACATCTTGGCTGAGATTGTTGGTTACGGATCAAACTGTGATGCCTATCATATGACAACGCCAACTCCAGACGGTTCAGGAGCTGCTAAAGCAATTAAATTGGCTATCAATGAAGCTGGTATCAAGCCTGAAGATGTTGACTATGTCAATGCTCACGGTACTTCAACACCAGCCAACGAAAAAGGTGAAAGTGCTGCTATTGTGTCTGTACTTGGTAAAGATGTTCCAGTTTCATCTACTAAATCATTTACAGGTCACCTGCTTGGTGCTGCTGGTGCTGTTGAAGCTATTGCAACAATTGAAGCTATTCGTCACAGCTTTGTACCAAAAACTGCTGGTACAAAAGAATTGTCTGACTACATTGAAGCTAATGTTGTTTACGGTGAAGGTAAAGAAGCTGATATTGAGTATGCAATCTCAAATACCTTTGGTTTTGGTGGACACAACGCTGTTCTTGCCTTTAAACGTTGGGAGGGCTAATTTATGAATATTTCTGAAATTAAAGATTTGTTGGCTCAATTTGATGCCTCAACTTTGCGTGAATTCTCATATAAAAACAATGGAGAAGAGTTGAACTTGAGTAAAAATCAAACAAGTTCAGTAACTACTTCCCCAGTAGCCCCTACAGTTGAAGTGGTTGCGTCATCTCCTCAGACTCCAGTTGCTCCAGTAGCAGCACCTGCCGCTGTTGAAACTCCAGCAACACCAGTTGAAGAAGCTTCTGCTCAAGCTGCTGAAGGTGAAGTGGTTGAAAGTCCACTTGTTGGTGTGGCTTACTTGTCTCCATCACCTGAAAAACCAGCCTTTGTTTCTGTTGGTGATACTGTTAAGAAAGGTCAAACGCTTCTTATCGTTGAAGCAATGAAGGTGATGAATGAAGTACCAGCACCTAAAGATGGTGTTATTACTGAAATCTTGGTAGCGAATGAAGAAGTTGTTGACTACGGAAAAGGATTGGTACGCATCAAATGACAATTGATATTAATGCTATTCGTGAAGCTTTACCACACCGTTATCCAATGCTTTTGGTTGACCGTGTGCTAGAAGTTTCAGAAGACGAAATCACAGCTATTAAAAATGTAACGATCAATGAACCTTTCTTTAATGGACATTTTCCTCAATACCCAGTTATGCCAGGTGTCCTCATCATGGAAGCTCTTGCGCAAACAGCTGGTGTTCTTGAATTGTCTAAACCTGAAAACAAGGGCAAATTAGTCTTTTATGCAGGTATGGATAAGGTTAAATTTAAAAAACAAGTGGTTCCTGGTGACCAACTTGTTATGACAGCTAAGTTTGTTAAACGTCGTGGAACAATTGCTGTTGTTGAAGCTAAGGCTGAAGTCGATGGTAAACTTGCTGCATCAGGTACTTTGACTTTTGCTATTGGAAGCTAATGTTTTGTGAAAATCCTTCTGGCGACAGTCGGAAAGGATTTTTCTTTAGACATTGGTCTATCACATAGAAAGGAAATCAACACAGACTATCATAAAGATGTCTGATGTTATCTTGTTTTATGTTTAAAAAATTATTGATTGCCAATCGTGGTGAAATTGCAGTGCGTATTATCCGTGCAGCGCGTGAATTGGGTATCCAAACGGTCGCTATCTATTCTGAGGCGGATAAGGATTCTCTCCATACTATGCTTGCTGATGAAGCTATCTGTATTGGTCCGGCAAAATCAACTGATTCTTATTTGAATATGAACCGTGTCTTGTCAGCAGCTATTGTAACTGAGGCTCAAGCTATTCATCCAGGGTTTGGTTTCTTGAGTGAAAACTCTAAATTTGCTACTCTCTGTGAGGAAATGAACATCAAGTTTATTGGTCCTTCAGGTGAGATTATGGACAAAATGGGTGATAAAATCAATGCTCGCGCTGAAATGATTAGGGCTAATGTCCCTGTAATCCCTGGTTCAGATGGTGAAGTCTTTACGGCTGAAGAGGCTTTAGAAGTTGCCAATCGTCTAGGTTACCCAGTGATGCTTAAGGCTTCTGCAGGTGGTGGCGGTAAAGGAATTCGTAAGGTCAACACTAAAGAAGAGTTGGCTCCTGCCTTCGAATCTGCGTCACAGGAAGCTAAAGTATCCTTTGGTAATGGGGCAATGTATATTGAGAAAGTTATTTACCCAGCTCGTCATATTGAGGTTCAAATTTTGGGAGATAGCTATGGTAATATTGTTCACCTAGGTGAGCGTGACTGTTCTCTTCAACGTAATAACCAAAAGGTCTTGGAAGAATCACCTTCTGTTGCCATTGGTAAGACACTTCGTCATGAAATTGGGTCTGCGGCTGTCCGTGCTGCTAAGGCTGTTAATTATGAAAATGCGGGTACTATCGAGTTTCTTCTTGATGAAAAATCAGGTCAGTTTTACTTTATGGAAATGAATACTCGTGTTCAAGTTGAGCACCCAGTTACTGAATTTGTAAGTGGTGTGGATATTGTTAAAGAACAAATCCGTATTGCTGCAGGTGAAAAATTATCTGTGTCTCAAGATGATATTGAAATCAAGGGACATGCCATTGAGTGTCGTATCAATGCGGAAAATCCTAAGTTCAACTTTGCACCAAGCCCAGGGAAAATTAGCAATCTCTACCTACCTAGTGGTGGTGTTGGTCTTCGTGTGGACAGTGCTGTCTATCCAGGCTATACCATTCCACCTTACTATGATTCAATGATTGCAAAAATCATTGTTCATGGAGAAAATCGATTTGAGGCACTCATGAAGATGCAACGTGCTCTTTACGAGTTTGAAATCGATGGAGTTGTGACAAATGCTGACTTCCAGTTAGATTTGATTTCAGACCGTAGCGTTATCGCTGGAGATTATGACACATCATTCTTGATGGAAACTTTCCTACCAGAATATCAGAATCGTGAGGGATAGAGTTTATGGGATTATTTGATCGAAAAGAAAAGTATATCCGTATCAATCCTAACCGTTATGTACGTAATGGGGTTGATCACCATGTGCCAGAAGTACCAGATGATCTTTTTGCCAAATGTCCTGGCTGTAAGCAAGCTATTTATCAAAAGGACTTGGGACAATCTAAAATCTGTCCAAACTGTTCTTATGCCTTCCGTATTTCCGCAAAAGAACGTCTTGATTTAACGGTTGACGAGGGATCTTTCCAAGAATTATTTACAGGTATTAAAACTGAAAATCCATTAAATTTCCCAGGTTATATGGAGAAGCTAGCTGCCACCAAGGAAAAAACAGGTCTTGATGAAGCAGTTGTGACGGGTGTTGCAACTATAAAGGGACTAAAAAACAGCCTTGGCTATCATGGATTCCAACTTTATCATGGCTTCAATGGGAACCGTTGTTGGTGAAAAAATCACAAAACTCTTTGAGTATGCGATTTTGGAAAAACTTCCAGTAGTTATTTTTACAGCTTCTGGTGGTGCCCGTATGCAAGAGGGAATCATGAGTTTGATGCAAATGGCTAAGATATCAGCAGCAGTAAAACGTCATTCAAACGCTGGCTTGCTGTACTTGACTGTCTTGACAGATCCAACCACTGGCGGGGTTACAGCAAGTTTTGCCATGCAAGGCGATATCATCTTGGCTGAGCCACAAACTTTGATTGGCTTTGCAGGTCGTCGTGTCATTGAAAATACAGTTCGTGAAACTTTGCCAGATGATTTCCAAAAGGCCGAGTTCCTTCAGGAACATGGTTTTGTTGATGCCATTGTCAAACGTACAGAGTTGGCTGATACTATTGCCACGCTCTTATCATTCCATGGAGGTGTTCAATGAGCGACGTAGCACGTATTTTAAAAGAAGCACGTGATCAAGGCCGTTTAACGGCCTTGGACTTTGCTAAAGAAATCTTTGATGATTTCATCGAACTTCATGGTGACCGTAATTTCCGTGATGACGGTGCCGTTATCGGTGGTATTGGTCGCTTAAATGGCCAAGCCGTTACAGTAGTGGGTATCCAAAAAGGTAAAAACCTACAAGATAATCTCAATCGTAACTTTGGTCAACCTCATCCGGAGGGCTATCGTAAGGCTCTTCGCCTTATGAAACAGGCTGAAAAGTTTGGTCGTCCAGTTGTTACCTTTATCAATACTGCAGGTGCTTATCCTGGTGTCGGAGCAGAGGAACGTGGACAGGGTGAGGCTATTGCTCGTAACCTTATGGAAATGAGCGATCTTAAGGTGCCAATTATTGCCATTATCATTGGTGAAGGTGGTTCGGGAGGAGCTCTTGCCTTGGCAGTAGCCGATAAGGTTTGGATGCTTGAAAATACCATCTATTCTATCTTGAGTCCTGAAGGATTTGCAACTATCCTCTGGAAAGACGGCTCACGTTCAGAAGAGGCGGCAGAGTTGATGAAGATTACATCAGGCGAGTTGCTTAACATGGGAATCGTTGATAAGGTTATCCCAGAACGTGGTTACTTTACAAGTGAAATTATTGAAGCAATTAAGACAGCCATTGTAGACGAGTTGGCAGAATTAAGCCAATTATCAACAGAAGACTTACTTGAAGCGCGTTATCAACGTTTTAGAAAATATTAAAAAATCATTGGGAATTATATCCCAATGTTTTTTAGACGGTATGACGTTCGAAGGCTTGGTCTGAGATGCCTTGTTCAAGGATAAGTTTAGCCCATTCCTTAGCTGAATGAAGGCTGTGATCCTTATAGTTACCACAAGATTCAATAGTAGTTCCTGGAACATCTTCCCAAGTAATTTCGTTTGCAATAGCTTCAAGACTAGATTTGATAACTTTGGCAATTTCCGTAGGATCTTGTTTTCCCCACATGATCATATGGAAACCTGTACGGCAACCAAATGGTGAGCAATCAATAAGGCCATCGATACGTTGACGGATCAGTTTAGCGAGTAGGTGTTCGATAGTATGAAGACCACCTGTATCAATACTATTTTCATTAGGTTGAATCAAACGGATATCAAAGTTTGTGATGATATCTCCTTTAGGTCCAACTTCCTCTGAAATAAGACGGACATAAGGTGCTTTTACAATGGTGTGATCAAGTTCAAAACTTTCAACAGTAACGTCTTTTGGCATGATAATACCTCCCTATTCTATAGAGTTATGATACCACAAAATCAGTTTAAAGTTCTAGTATTTATTTGAGGAATATAAATTAAAATATCCATATCCAGAAATAGGGGATATTTTAATATCTGCTTCTGGAAGCATAGGTAGAACTGTTGTATATCAAGGGGAAGATGAATATTTTCAAGATAGCAATATAGTTTGGTTAAAGCATGATAATCGCTTGGATAATAAGTTTTTAAAGGCAGTTTTATTCGATTGTTAAGTGGCAAGGATTAGAAGGAAGTACGATTAAACGGCTATATAATAAAAATCATTTTAGATACAGATATTAGTATCCCTAGTACCATTGAACAAAATAAAATAGGGATGTTCTTTAACAATTAGACAACACTATCACTCTTCATCAGCGTAAGTTAGATTTGTTGAAAGAACAGAAAAAAGGTTTTTTACAAAAGATGGTTCTGTTGCAAAGTTTCCCCTCAGATCCATTATAGGGTAAATTGAGTTTAATAGGAACTAGGAGGAGTAACGAAGATGAACCATTTTAAAGGCAAACAATTTCAGAAAGATGTGATTATTGTCGCTGTAGGCTACTATCTTCGGTACAACCTGAGTTATCGTGACGTCCAAGAAATTCTGTACAACCGTGGTATTAACGTGTCTCACACCACTGTCTATCGTTGGGTACAGGAATGTGGGAAACTACTTTACAACATTTGGAAGAGGAAAAATAAACAGTCCATTTATTCGTGGAAAATGGACGAGACCTATATTAAAATCAAAGGAAAATGGCATTATCTTTATCGCGCCATTGATGCAGATGGTCTCACTCTGGATATATGGTTACGGAAAAAGCGAGATACACAAGCAGCTTACGCCTTTCTCAAGAGATTAGTTAAACAGTTCGATGAACCAAGGGTTCTGGTGACCGATAAAGCTCCCTCTATTGCCAGTGTCTTCAAAAAATTACAGGCACACGGGTTTTACCAGCGAACAGAACATCGCACGGTGAAATATCTAAATAACCTCATTGAATAAGATCATCGTCCCATCAAGAGACGAAACAAATTTTATCGAAGCTTACGAACAGCCTCAACCACGATTAAAGGTATGGAAGCCATTCGAGGATTATATAAGAAGAACCGAAAAGAAGGCACTCTCTTCGGGTTTTCAGTCTGCACGGAAATGAAGATATTATTAGGAATACCTGCATAAACTATAGCTAGTGTTAGACTAGTATTGTTCATTTTGGAACTTTGCAACAGAACCCTCTATAATCTCTACAGTAGTTGTACCCACTACAGAAATTATAGAGCCATATAATAAAGGAGCTAGGCGAGGACAACTAAAAAAATGCACCTTACTGGTGCTAGTCTCTTGCCTGCTGAACTCGTAAAGTGATTGATATCCTAACGGGTATTTTTTGCTTTCCTTTTTGCTTACTTTCGAGGTAAGCAAACGGCAACTTATGGGGTATGAATTACTAAAATAGCTCACAAAATCGCTTTGTTATCACTCTAATAAAACCTATGAAAAAGGTCTAGGTATTCATTTGAGAAAAAGCTATAAATATGATAAACTAGAAGGCGGTTTTCTTTAGGGAAACCTTAGAAAAGTTGAGGTAAAGACATGATAAACATGATAATTTTAGTTGTCTTTGCACTCATTGGTTTAGTCGTTGGATATTCAGCAATTTCTATCAAACTTAGCAAAGCTAAGGAACAAGCAGAAACTATCTTGCTAAAGGCAGAACAAGACGCTGTGAATCTTCGTAGTCAGGCAGAACATGATGCAGATCATCTACGTGCAACTGCTGAACGCGAAAGTAAGGCTCAACGTAAAGAGTTCTTGTTAGAGGCAAAAGAGAAAGCTAGAAAATATCGAGAAGATATTGAAGAAGAATTCAAATCTGAACGTCAAGAGCTTAAACAAATGGAGAATCGTTTAACAGAACGTGCAACCAGCCTTGATCGTAAGGATGAAAATCTATCAAGTAAAGAACTCGCCCTCGAGCAAAAAAGAGCAGAGTCTTGCTGACAAATCTAAACATCTTAATGAGCGTGAAGAGAATGTGACTCAGTTGGAGGCTAAGAAGCAAGCTGAACTTGAACGTATTGGTCAAATGACCATTGCAGAGGCGCGTGAGGTAATCTTAACAGAGACTGAGAATAATCTTACTCATGAGATTGCAACACGTATCAAAGATGCAGAAGCACAGATCAAAGATACTGTTGATAAGAAGGCCAAAAACTTGTTGGCGCAAGCTATGCAACGTTTGTCTGGGGATTATGTTACTGAACAAACCGTAACCACTGTTCACCTCCCAGATGATAATATGAAAGGTCGTATCATTGGCCGTGAGGGGCGTAACATTCGTACCCTTGAAAGCTTAACAGGTATTGATGTTATCATCGATGATACTCCAGAAGTGGTTGTTCTTTCTGGTTTTGATCCAGTCCGTCGTGAGATTGCTCGCATGACTCTCGAAGCCTTGATTAAGGATGGACGTATCCATCCAGCTCGTATTGAGGAGTTGGTTGAGAAGAGTCGTAAGGAAATGGATAACCGTATCCGCGAATATGGTGAAGAGGCAGCTTACGAAATTGGGGCTATGAATCTCCACCCTGATCTAATCAAGATTATGGGACGATTGCAGTTCCGTACTTCATATGGTCAAAACGTACTTCGTCACTCAGTTGAAGTTGGTAAACTAGCAGGTATTATGGCCAGTGAATTGGGTGAGAATGTGGCTCTAGCTCGTCGTGCTGGTTTTCTTCATGATATGGGGAAAGCTATTGACAAAGAGGTCGAAGGTAGTCACGTTGAGATTGGTACTGAGTTTGCACGTAAGTATAAAGAGCATCCAGTCGTGGTTAATGCCATTGCCAGCCACCATGGAGATGTGGAACCTGAGAGTGTGATTGCAGTTATTGTAGCTGCAGCAGATGCTTTGAGTTCGGCTCGCCCAGGAGCTCGTAATGAATCCGTTGAGAATTATGTCAAACGCCTTCGTGATTTGGAAGAGATTGCATCAAGCTTTGACGGTGTTCAAACAAGCTTCGCCCTTCAAGCTGGTCGTGAAATTCGTATTATGGTTCATCCAAATAAAATCTCAGATGATGAAGTTACGATCTTGTCTCACAAGATACGTGAACAAATTGAGAAAAACTTGGATTACCCAGGAAATATTAAGGTTACAGTCATTCGTGAATTCCGTGCGGTTGACTATGCCAAATAAGAGGCTCTTTGTCAACTGTAGTGGGTGGCAAAGTTAAGCTCTAGCGAGAACAAATGATGTTCTCGCCTTTTTTGCTGTTCAAAGCGATGTAAATACGCTTTTTTAAAGTTGTTAGAGTTGTTTTAAATGAGTGATTGAGTTGAGGTAAAGTTTCCTGAATTAATCCAAAAAATTGTCGTGTTTAAAAATCTTGTCTAAACACTCTTTAGGTGTTAAGGTTTCCCTGAAAGTCCTCGAATAAAAGGCGTCAAGTAATAGTTTTCGACTATCCTTTTGAATGAGTTTCCAGTAATATTTTAGAACACGATATTCAAGAGACTTCTTCTCAAATTATTTCATTATTTGAATGCGTGTCTGTTTTAGCGTTCTGTTCATATGTTGGACAATGTGAAAACGGTCAAGAACAATTCTAGCATTGGGAAAAATAGTTTTGATTAAAGAGATGTAATTACCAGACATATCCATAGTAACAATTTTCACCCCTTCTCGAGCTTCTTTAGAGTATTTGAAAAAGTGACTACGAATGGTTGTTTGTCGTCTGTTATCAAGAATAGTGATAATTTTCTTAGTCTCATAATCCTGAGCAATAAAGGCTAGCTTTCCCTTTTGATAAGAGAATTCATCCCAAGACAGTACTTCAGGTAAGGTAGAATGGTCATCCTTGAACTGAAATTGTTTAAGCTTACGATACACAGTTGAGGTCGAGATGGCAAGTTTTTCAGTGATGTGCGTCAAAGCTTCTCGATTAAGCAAGAGTTGAGCTGTTTTCTGCTTCACTAATTCAGAGATTTGACAGTTCTTCTGAACGATGGAGGTCTCAGAAACCGTCACTTTATGGCAGTCTTTGCATTGAAATCTTCTCTTCTTCAAACGAATAAGACTAGGGAGTCCACCAATCTCAATAAAAGGAATCTTATAAGGCTTTTAAAAGTCGTATTTGATTTGTTTTCCTTGACAATGACAACACTTAGGAGGAGTGTAATCAAGTGTAGCTTGCACCTCAATATGTGTCTCGTGTTGAAAAACTTTAGTTAAAGTGATATTTTGTCTTAATTCTGATTAATTCTGTAGTATGATAGAATTGTCTTATATAATTCTTTCTATTTATGGTTTCGTCGCTTTAAATTTTAAGTCAGATGGGACTTTTGTATACTCAAAAGCTCCATAACTTCTTAGCAGGTTTTATCCACTACAGAAATTATAGAGCCAAATAAGCTAAGAAAGCCGAAAGGCTTTTTTTATTTTGTAGTAAAAGTGAAAAGATTTACCCTGTTAAAAACTATATGAACTTTCTTATCAAATTGCTTCATTTTGATAGGTTAGCATTTTATAATGAAATATTTTGATTTTTTTTCGAGGTTTTTTATTGACAGCTATTAGAAATTTAGTATAATAGATTTTGTAAACGATTACAGAAGGAGAGATTATGCTAAAGTCTGAACGTAAGCAGATTATCTTGTCTCAGTTGAAACAAGATGGTTTTGTCACTTTGGAAAACCTGACAGTTTTATTAAGTGATACGTCTGAGTCGACAATTCGTCGTGACTTGGATGAGTTAGCGGCAGATGGCAAACTTAAACGTGTTCATGGTGGTGCTGAAAGTATTCATGGTCTAAAGGAAGAAATTGCCAATAGCCAAAAAGCTATCAGAAATGTTCAAGAAAAGGCTCAATTAGCTGGCTATGCTGCCGATTTGATTAAGGAAGGTGATGTCGTTTTTCTTGAGGCTAGTACAACGAATGAACTTTTGATTCCACATTTGAGCAATCGTCAGGTGACGGTTGTGACTAATTCTATCCATCATGCTGTTAAGCTGGTAGATCTCGGTATTAGTACTAGGATTATTGGTGGTAAGGTTAAACATTCAACAGATGCCTCTATTGGAAGTACAGCTCTGGAACAAATCAGACAACTGAATTTTGATTGTGCTTTCATTGGTGCTAATGGAGTTGATGCCAATTATTTCACAACGCCAGATATGGAAGAGGCGGTTATTAAACGAACAGTGATAGCTAATGCGCAAAAAGCCTATGTTCTAGCTGATGCCTCTAAACTTGGTCAGATTACCTATGCTAAGGTAGCCGAGGTTGAGAAAGTAACCATAATCACAAATGCTTCGGAAGAAGGGCTCCTTAAAGAATTAAAAGAGAAAACGAGGGTTATTGAAGTATGATTTATACTGTAACACTAAACCCATCAATCGACTTCATTGTTCGTATCGACAAGGTAGAGATTGGTAAAGTTAACCGTATGGAGAGTGATGATAAATTCGCTGGCGGTAAGGGTATTAATGTCAGCCGTATTCTACAACGTTTAGGAATTGACAATACTGCTACGGGCTTCATCGGTGGTTTTACAGGACGTTTTGTTACAGACAGTTTGGATGCTGAAGGTATTAAAACTAAGTTTGTAGCTGTCGACCAAGATACACGTATCAATGTTAAAATCAAGGCTGACCAAGAAACTGAAATTAACGGTACTGGACCTGTCATCAATGATTATCAGTTAGCTGAGCTTGAAGCTATCCTTTCAAGTGTAAGTGCTGATGATGTGGTTGTTTTTGCTGGATCTGCACCAAGCAATCTTGGAAACAAGGTCTATAACAAATTGATTCCACTGGTTCGTGAAACTGGGGCACAGGTGGTTTGTGACTTTGAAGGACAAACCTTGCTTGATTCATTGGTCTACCAACCGCTCTTGGTTAAGCCAAATAACCATGAACTTGAAGCCATTTTCAATGTTAAACTTAATGCTTTGGCTGATGTTGAAAAATATGCGCGTGAAATTCTTGCTAAGGGGGCACAAAACGTTATTATTTCAATGGCAGGTGATGGAGCTCTGCTTGTCACACCAGAGGCTGCATACTTTGCCAAACCAATCAAGGGAAAAGTGAAGAACTCTGTTGGTGCAGGTGACTCAATGGTTGCTGGTTTCACTGGTGAATTTGTCAAATCAGGGGACCCAATTGAGGCTCTCAAGTGGGGGGTAGCATGTGGAACATCTACAGCTTTCTCAGATGATTTGGCGACAATTGAATTTATTAAAGAAACATATAATAAAGTAGAGGTAGAAAAACTATGAAAATTTAGGACTTACTGAACAAAAAAGTCATGTTGCTTGACCTTCAAGCAACTACAAAGGAAGCTGCTATTGATGAAATGATTAACAGCTTGGTTGATAATGGTGTCGTGACTGACTTTGATGTTTTCAAATCAGGCATTATGGCTCGTGAAGCACAAACATCAACTAGTTTGGGTGATGGAATTGCTATGCCACACAGTAAAAATGCTGCAGTAAAAGAAGCAACTGTACTTTTTGCTAAATCTAATAAAGGTGTGGATTACGAATCATTTGATGGTCAACCTACCGACCTCTTCTTTATGATTGCAGTTCCAGAGGGGGTAAATGACATTCACTTGGCTGCACTTGCTAAATTGTCAAAATACCTCATGTAAGATGATTCTGCAGACTGCTTGCGTCAGGTAACATCTGCGGATGAAGTGATTGAAGCGTTTAATATTGGCGAAGAAGAAGCGCAAGCTGAGGAAGCTAAGAAAGCACAAGCTGTTAAAGAAGCAGCTTCAAGCGACAAACTACTTATTGTATCAGTAACAGGCTTGTACGACCGGTATTGCTCACACTTACATGGCTGAAGAATCATTGATTAAAACAGGTGAAAAAAGTGAGTGTCAATGTTCGTGTTGAAACTAACGGTGCCTCAGGTGTTGGAACACCATTGACCGCTGAAGAAATCAACAAGGCTGTTGGTGTTATCATTGCAGCGGACAAGGCAGTTGAAACAGCACGCTTTAATGGTAAGAATTGACTTCTAAACCAGTTGCTGCAGCTATTCGTCAACCTCAAGAATTAATCCAAAACATCTTGGACGGTAAAGCTGAAGTTTTCCACGCTGAAAATGCCGGAGCTGATCAAGAATCAACAGAGAAATTGAGCCTCGGTGGTGCCTTCTATAAATACTTAATGAGTGGGGTATCACAAATGCTTCCATTCGTTATCGGTGGTGGTATCATGATTGTGCTTGCCTTCTTGCTTGACCAAATCATGGGTGTTCCTAAAGATCAATTGTCACAACTTGGTTCTTACCACGAAATTGCTGCTCAATTCAAAGCAATTGGTGGCGCTGCCTTTGGCTTTATGCTTCCAGTGCTTGCAGGTTACATTGCTTACTCTATCGCTGAGAAACCAGGTTTGGTTTCAGGTTTCGTAGCTGGTGCTATCGCTTCAAGTGGTGCTGCCTTTGGTGGAGTTCCGTTTGCTGCAGGTGGTAAAGCAACCCTTTCACTTGCCGGTGTATCTTCAGGTTTCCTTGGAGCTCTTGTTGGTGGTTTCCTTGCAGGTGGTGTTATCCTTGTTCTTCGCAAACTCTTGGCAGGTATTCCACGTGCTCTGGAAGGAATCCGATCTATCTTGCTCTTACCACTTATTGGTGTATTTGCTACAGGTTTCTTGATGTTAGCAGTCAATATCCCAATGGCAGCAATCAATACTGGTCTTAACAACTTCTTGTCAGGATTATCAGGAAGCTCAGCAGTTCTCCTTGGTCTCCTTGTTGGAGGTATGATGGCAGTTGATATGGGTGGACCAGTCAACAAAGTAGCTTACGTCTTTGGTACAGGTACTCTTGCTGCATCAGTCACTTCAGGTGGTTCCGTTGTTATGGCTGCAGTTATGGCCGCTGGTATGGGTTCCTCCATCGGCAGTCTTTGTAGCAACACTCTTGTTTAAAGATAAATTTACTGAAGAAGAACGCAACTCTGGTTTGACAAACATCGTTATGGGGCTCTTATTCATCACTGAAGGTGCAATCCCATTTGGTGCAGCTGCCCCAGCACGCGCTATTCCAAGCTTTATCGTTGGTTCAGCTCTTACAGGTGCTCTTGTAGGTATGGCAGGGATTAAATTGATGGCACCACACGGAGGTATCTTCGTTATTGCCCTCACTTCAAATGCCCTCCTTTACCTTCTCTTCATCTTGATTGGTGCTATGGTATCAGGTATCCTCTTTGGATTCCTCCGCAAACCACTTGATAAATAAGATATGACCAAACAATCTCGTTGTGACGGGATTGTTTTTTTGTGTCGTAGCAGATTTTTGTCAGGGTACCTATTTTATGATACAGTATAGGCTGAAATGGTTTATCTAGTAGCTAATGCTCTGTATAAAGAAATATAAGAGGTAAATTATGGTAAAAGAATACGATTATATTGTTATTGGTGGGGGCTCTGGTGGAATTGCCAGTGCCAATCGTGCTGCTATGCACGGAGCTAAGGTTATTCTCTTTGAAGGGAAAGAGGTCGGTGGTACTTGTGTCAATGTAGGTTGTGTGCCTAAAAAGGTCATGTGGTATGGTGCTCAGGTTGCTGAGACTCTTCACCGTTATGCGGGCGAGTATGGCTTTGATGTGACGATTAATAACTTTGATTTTGCGACGCTTAAGGCCAATCGTCAGGCTTATATCGATCGTATCCATGGTTCTTTTGAGCGCGGTTTTGATAGCAATGGTGTTGAACGTGTCTATGAGTATGCAAGATTTGTTGACCCTCATACGGTTGAAGTAGCGGGCGAGCTTTATACAGCACCACATATCCTAATTGCAACAGGTGGTCATCCCCTTTATCCAAATATTCCAGGCAGTGAATACGGAATTACCTCAGATGGTTTCTTTGAGCTAGATGAGGTGCCAAAACGTACAGCTGTTATTGGTGCTGGCTATATAGCAGTCGAAGTTGCCGGCGTTCTCAATGCTCTTGGCAGTGATACTCACCTATTTGTTCGTAAGGATCGCCCATTGCGTACCTTTGATAAAGACATTATCGATGTTTTAGTTGATGAGATGGCTAAGTCTGGCCCTACACTTCATATGCATGCTAATGCAACAGAGGTAGTGAAAAATGCAGATGATTCTCTGACTATTAGCTTTGACAATGAAGAAACTATTACAGTTGATTGCCTTATCTGGGCTGTCGGACGTGCAGCGAATACTTCTGGCTTTGGTCTTGAAAAGACAGGCGTTGAGTTGACTGAACGAGGTAACATTTATTCAGACGAGTTTGAAAACACATCTGTTCCTGGTATCTATGCTCTTGGAGATGTGACTGGTAAACTTGATTTGACTCCAGTTGCAGTGAAGGCTGGTCGACAATTGTCAGAGCGACTTTTCAATAATAAAGTTGATGCTAAGCTTGATTACACAGATGTAGCTACTGTGGTCTTTAGTCATCCGGCCATTGGTGCTATTGGGTTGACTGAGGAAAAGGCAATTGCTAAATATGGTGCAGAGAATATCAAGGTCTATAAATCTAGTTTCACTCCAATGTATACGGCTCTTGGGGATAATCGTCAGCTGTCAACCATGAAATTAGTAACGCTAGGTGAGGATGAAAAAAATCATCGGTCTTCACGGTATTGGGTATGGTGTCGATGAGATGATTCAAGGATTCTCTGTGGCTATTAAGATGGGAGCAACTAAGGCTGATTTTGATAATACGGTTGCCATTCATCCAACCGGTTCAGAAGAGTTTGTAACAATGAGATAAATAGGTGAAGTCTGTCTACTTAAATGGATAGACCTTTTTGTGGCTAAATGGTAACCTATATCTTTTGTGTCACTTTGGCTTGTCTTAACGCAAAAAAGGCCTTTAGGCCCTTTTTTTCGTTGATTAGGTAGTTCCTGACTTCTGAAATAAAGTAAAGGGATCCAGTGACGACAAATAAATTATCAGAATTTGCAGACTCAGATTGGGTTAACCAGTCTCTGTAGTCAGTTGAGCGTTCTAAGTGTTGAGGGTAATCATCCAAGGGCAGTGCCTCAAAGAAATTGAAGGAGGTTACTGTTATATGATAGTCTTTAAGCTCATCAAGTAAGTCAGTCAAAGGTTTTCGTCGAAGTCCTGCAAAGAGGATGTGAATTCGACGGTTGGCAAAGTTATCTTTTAATACCTGTTTTAGGCTGGCAATTCCTTGAGGATTATGGGCACCATCTAGGTAAATGTTGTTTCCAATCCACTCACTACGACCAGGCCAGTGTGTGTCACAAATACCATCTTGAATGCTTTGATTGGTAATCTTAGGAAATCTTTGAGTTAAGAGATGGGCAGCAGTGACAGCTAGGCCAGTATTATTTTCCTGATGTTTTCCTAGCATGGGGAGATTAAGATTTGGGCTCTCCCAATCACTATAAATAACTCGAAGAGTTTGATTGTCTGTGGAAAGAAGCTGGATTTCTCGATCAATGTTTGCTATAGGAGCCTGAAGTTCTTGGGATTTTTGTTTGAAGAGATGTGAAACTTCTTCAGAAACGCGACCGAGTAATATAGGAGTGTTTTCTCGCATGACGCCCGCTTTATGTCTAGCAATATCTATTAGGCTATCGCCCAAAGTTTCAGTGTGATCAAAGCTAATTGAAGTGCAGATGACAAGCTCCGGCGAAAGCACATTGGTTGAATCAAGCTGTCCCCCAATCCCTGCTTCAATGATAGCAATATCAACCTGTTTAAGGTCGAAGTAGAGAAACATGAGTAAGGTGACCAATTCGAATTCCGTTGGTCGATCCAAATCAGTGTTATTTTCTAAATCATTGAGAAGAACTCGAGCTTTCTCAACAATGTTAATTAGATCCTTGTCCGGAATCTCTGTGCCGTTGATACTAATACGTTCGTTAAAGCGAGTAATATAAGGGGAGGTAAAGGTCCCGACCTGATAGCCTGATTTTGTTAGGATATTTTGTAGGTAGCTAGTCGTTGAGCCTTTACCATTGGTTCCGACAATATGGACTGTTGGATAGTGCATTTGAGGATTTCCAGCTTGTTTCAGGAGCCAGCGCATACGTTTAAGTTGGGGGCGACGTCCATTGCCTTTGAAGGAGTGGATGAAATTTAGAGTTTCTGTATAGTTCATAGGATTATAGAAAAAAGTCAGGGGTTTCCTAACCTTTTCTTTGTTTTAGTTGGAAACAGCGCCACCAGTTGTGGCGTCACCAGTTGTCGTATTGCCAGTTGTATTTCCACCAGTTGTATTTCCACCAGTTGTTTTGTCTGCAGTGGCTGCGGATGAAGAAGTAGTTGTATTTCCACCAGTTGTTTTATCTGCAGTGGCTACGGATGAAGAAGTAGTTGTATTTCCACCAGTTGTTGTATCTGCTGATGAAGAATAGGTGTTATTACCAGCTTGGCTGCTTGTCTCTGTTTCTGAGTCAGTTGCATTGCCATGGCTAGATGAGGCGACATTTGATTCTTGGGTCTTATTGTTGCCTTCTTTAATGACCACAGTTGACTGATTGGATGATGAATCAGAAGTGTCCTTTTTTTTCAGATGATGTGAAATTCATAATAGTGATGGAAGCGACAATGATTGACAAGATTTGTCCCGATAACAGTGAGTACTTTTTGGAAGACAGTGAAGCCTTTTTGGTAACGTTGTTTGGTCACCTTTGGTGCAGATTTTTTTCTTCTTTGATGAATGGTTACGATCGTGAG
>ENA-OQHD01000139-OQHD01000139.1-human-gut-metagenome-genome-assembly--contig:-NODE-139-length-31099-cov-14.058956_pt1 | contig 31099 bp, 25 predicted proteins | sample MGYA00242560_ERZ504711 | MGnify/ENA primary metagenome ERZ504711 (study PRJEB26092, sample SAMD00036198) | human gut metagenome | host: Homo sapiens | study: EMG produced TPA metagenomics assembly of...
GCTCGGGCGGCGCGCCAGGGAGATAGTGGACGAGATAGTCGAGAGGCGCGGTCTCAAGAAGGAGTAACATCGGGACTTGCAGCGACGGACCTCGGGACGCTCTTACACCACGTCTGCGCGCGCCACCGCCGAGCGCGCATCGAAATAGGCGTTTTGGGCTGTTTGAGGGGTTAGCTCTATACCCCGTGGACAGAAAATGCCAAATATGAGTACTGTTGCCAAGATAGTCACATATATTTTAGGCCAAATAGGCTCTCTAACGATATTTATTATCGATAGAGAGCCTATTTTATTGGACCTATGAGGAATTACATCATCTAATTTTTGAACAAATGTAGACTTTCGACACCCATACGTAGCAAAATTGCTGTTACTAAATTGGTGACAGTACTCATATTTGGCAATTTTTTGACCACAGGGGTTGCCAGCGCCGTGGTTTCGCCCTTTCTGCGCCGAAGCGATACACTGTTATCGTTTGATTTCTTCGCTCAAGGAGGATGCGCATGCCGTGCACAACGATTTTGGTTGGTAAGAACGCGAGCTACGACGGGTCGACGTTGGTCGCCCGCAACGAGGATTCGTCCAACGGGGTGTTTGAGCCCAAGCGTATGCGTGTGGTGCATCCCGACGAGCAGCCGCGCGTCTATACGAGCGTCCTGAGTCACCTGACCGTTGAACTGCCCGATAACCCCATGCGCTACACGAGCGTCCCCGATGTTGTCCCGGGCCACGGCATCTGGGCCGAGGCCGGTTTCAACGAGCTCAATGTGGGCATGTCCGCAACCGAGACGCTCACCACCAACGAGCGCGTTCGCGGCGCCGACCCGCTCGTCGACTACGTGCCCGCCAAGGGCAACGAGGACGAGGACGGCTATGTTCCGGCGCAGCCCGGCGGTCTGGGCGAGGAGGACATGGTGACCCTGGTGCTGCCATATGCCAAATCCGCCCGCGACGGCGTACGCATTCTGGGTGACCTGCTCGAGCGTTATGGCACCTACGAGAACAACGGCATCGCCTTTAGCGACGTGGACGAGATCTGGTGGCTCGAGACCATCGGCGGTCACCACTGGATCGCCAAGCGCGTGCCTGACGACGCCTATGTGACCATGCCCAACCAGCTGGGTATCGACAGCTTTGACCTGGATGACGCCGAGGGCGCCCAGGCCGATCACATGTGCTCCGCCGACCTGCGCGCTTGGATGGCCGAGTGGCATCTGGACCTGACGCTGGGCGTCGAGGGCGACGGTCCGGCCGCGGTCTTCAACCCGCGCGAGGCCTTTGGCTCGCACAGCGACAGCGACCACGTCTACAACACGCCGCGCGCCTGGTACATGCAGCGCTGCCTCAACCCCAGCGACGTGTGGGACGGCCCCGACGCCGACTACACACCCGAGAGCGACGATATCCCCTGGAGCCGCGTGCCCGAGCGCAAGGTGACCATCGAGGACATCAAGTACGTGCTTTCGAGCCACTACCAGGGCACGGAGTACGACTGCTACGGCAGCAAGGGCACGCCCGCTACGCGTGGCGCCTATCGCCCCATCGGCATCAACCGCAACAGCCAGCTCGCCGTGTTGCAGCTGCGCCCCTATGCGCAGCCGGCCTACCGCGCCGTGCAGTGGATGGCCTTTGGCTCCAACTCGTTTAACGCGCTGGTTCCGCTGTACGCCAACGTCGAGACCATGCCCGAGTACTATGCCGACACGCAGGCTCGCGTGACGTCCGAAAACTTCTACTGGGCCAACCGCCTGATCGGCGCGCTGGCCGACGTCCGCTTCCATGAGTGCGGTCGCGCGGTCGAGGATTATCAGGAGAAGGTCGGTGGCATGGGCCACAAGCAGATCCATGACGTCGATGCTGCCGTAGCCGCTCTGCCTGAGGCCGAGGTACCTGCCGAACTTGCACGCGCCAATGAGGCCTTTGCCGAGCGTGTTCGCGTAGAGACCGATGCTCTACTGGGTAAGGTGCTCTACACCACGAGCTGCGTCATGAAGAACTCTTTCGCGATGAACGACAACGTGAGGTAGGGATTTCCCGTCGATCGAATAGCGCTAAAACGCTTTGTCGCTTTCACTCAATCTTGGGTACAAGAACGCCAATGCAGTTGTTTGTGATTGGAGACAACCATGGTTATGAAACTCGATCAGCTTGTTAACGGCGCCATCAACGTTGGCTTTGGCGCTGCCGCCGTTGCCGTCGAAGGCGGCAAGAAGGTCCTCGACGACCTTAATACCAAGGGCGAACAGGTGCGCAAGGACACCGCCACCCCCGATATCGCCCGCAGTGTGTCCGACATGTTCGAGCAGGCCGGTGGCACCATCTCCGACCTGACCGAGCGTCTGGGCATGCAGGGCGAGACCGCGGCCCAACGCGTGCTCGACGAGCTCATTCTGGCTCGCGTCCGCGTTATGACCGCGCCTGAGCGCACGGCCTTCCTGGCTCATGTGCGCGACATCGTCGATTCGGTCGAGGACAACGTGACCTCGGTGCCCGTCGAGTCTGTTGAGCCCGACGATGCGAAGGATACCGAAGAGGCCGAGTAGCAGCGCAGATGGCAGATTCCACCACCGATTACAACAATCTAGATCCTCTGGGTGACGAGGCGGCGGTTGTCGACGAGGTCGACGCTGCCGTCTCGGGCGCTCGCAAGAAGCCACGCGCTGTTGATATGGTGCCCGAGGAGCCCGACGCGATGGCACCGGACGAGGAATACCAGCTCACGCCGGCGGGTCGTCGCGAACGCATTGGGCAGATTGTTCGCCTGGTCAAAAAGTACCGCGTGTGGGATAACCTCACGCCGGTTCGTTTGCGCCGCCTGCTCGAGGAACTCGGCCCCATGTTCGTCAAGATGGGGCAGATTCTGGCCAACCGGTCCGAGATTCTGCCGCAACGCTTTTGCGACGAGCTGCGTCGTCTGCGCTCCGACGTGGAGCCGGTGCCGTACGAGGTCGTACTCAGTTGTCTGGAAGAAGAATACGGCTTGCGCCTGGGGGAGATGTTCGATGCGATCGACCCCAATCCGCTTGGTAGCGCATCGCTCGCGCAGGTGCACCGCGCTCGTCTGGTGACGGGCGAGGACGTGGCCGTCAAGGTGCAGCGCCCCGGTGCGCAGCAGGTTATGGCACAGGACATCGATATCATCCGCTCGGTGGTGCGTATCGTTTCCAAGTTCGTCAACACCGATCAATTCGTTGACCTGCACGGCGTAGTCGAGGAGTTGTGGACCTCGTTTCGCGAGGAGACCAACTTTTTGGCCGAGGCCAAAAACCTCAACGACTTCTACGAGTTCCATAAGAGCGTTCATGGCGTGACGTGCCCTAAATCCTATCTGGACCTGTGCACCGAGCACGTGGTGGTTATGGATTACGTCGACGGCATTTCGATCGCCGATCCTGAACACTTGGTGGCCGAGGGCTATGACTTGGAAAAGATCGGTGCCGCGATTGTCGATGACTACTCGACGCAGGTGCTCGATGACGGCTTTTTCCATGCCGACCCGCATGCGGGAAACATCATTCTCAAGGACGGCATCGTTTACTTTATCGACTTGGGCATGGTCGGACGCATGTCGAGTCACGATCGCGGTATCGTCAAGGACATGATTTTCGCCGTGGCCGAGGGTGACGTGCCCAAGCTCAAGGATTCGCTCATGCGCTTCGCCGTGACGCGTGGCGATTCGGCCGAGCTCGATCATTCAGCGTTTTTGTCCGACCTTGACTTTATCGTGGCTGACTTTGCGGGCCTTGACCTGAAGGATCTGGATATCGGCGAGTTTTTGACCTCGCTGCTAAACCTGGCGCGCAAAAACGATGTTGAGCTGCCGAGCGTGGTGACGATGTTCGCCCGCGGTATGGTGACGCTCGAGGGTTTGCTGACCGAGTATATGCCCAACGTCAACATGATCCAGATCATCCAGACGCACATCAAAAACGAAAAAAGCACCTATGCGCGCGTGCGTGATATGGGACGCGATCTTGCCGCGAGCAGCTATCGCGCGGCGAAGGGCTCGCTCGAGGCGGCCGAGTATCTTGGCCTGGCTTCGCGCATGCTCACGCGCGGCCAGCTTAAGGTGAACACGCAGATCATGAGCAGCGATAAGGCGCTGCGACAGTTGGGCGGAATTATCGACCGTATGTCGATGGCAATTGTGATTGCTGGCCTGTTTATCGGTTCGTCGGTGGTGTACTACGCGCGCATCGAGCCGGTTGTGTTTGGTATCCCGGTCATTGGCTTTATGGGCTACGTCAGCGCACTGGTGCTGGCGCTTATGCTGGGCCGCAATATCTGGCTCAACAGTCACGGCGGCAAGCACTAGAGGCCGCGACCGTCACCGCATTTTCCTATCGCAAACAATAGCTTTTACCTTGGGCTTCGCCTGCGTGCGAGGCCCTTTTGCGTGATACCATTTTGACGGTAATAATCGATGGCCTAGATGGTGGTGCGGAGACGCACGAATGCGCGGTTTACCTGCGCGTTTGGGAGAATTGGGGTGCAAGTCCCCGGCTGTACCAGTAACCGTAATTCCTCTTGGCTCGGGATGTTCGCGTCGCAGATCGGACGACGTGCCCGAGTCGTTAAGGTTAAGTCGGATCGCCTCCCATCTTGCATGCGGCTGCGGCGTATGCCGCCGGTGTGCATAGGGCTCTGGAGGGAAGGGGGACCCCGATGGGGGAACTCGAGCGCAACATGCGCGATGACGTGGGGCAGCCTCAAGGCAACGCTCCAAGTACAGACAATGGGAGACAAATGGATATGTTTGTGGACGAGCGCCAGCGCGTCTCGCATCGCCGTGGCGCAATTGCGCGCGGCGTAGCCAAGCGCGGCCTGGTGGCATTCCTGGCCTTCGCGATGGCCTTTGGCACCACGCCGGCTCAGCTGTGGGCCGAGGGCGCCGAGGGCATTGCCGAGGCTGTGGCTCAGGCTGCGACGCCGGACGAGAACGCAGCGCTTGCGGGCGGTGCCGCTGAGCAGAGCGGCGCCGAGGTTTCGGATTCTGGGAGCGCGCCTGCAGCTAGTGCCGCCGCAACAAAGGCAGCAACTGGCGACGAAGGCTCGGCGACGGGGGAGAGCCCTGTCGCGAGCGAGCAGTCTTCAGCGGCATCCGCTGGCCAAGCAGGATCTGCCGCCGCGGCTGCCGTTCAGACAGAGAACCCGACAGAAACCGGCGATGTCGCCAAGAAGCAAGTCGAGGTCTCGTTCTCGATTATCGGCACCGATGCCGACGGCAAGGCTCAGATCTGGGTGGCACCTACGCAGCTCAAGCTCGACGAGGGCGCGACGGCTGCGGATGCCTTCATTAAGTTGCAGGAGAAGACGGGCTTCAAGGCGAAGTACGAACCGAACACGGCATACGGTTTCTACCTCGAAAGCATCACATCCCCGAGCGATGGCCGCACGCTTGCCTACGATCCGACGAATCATGCCTTCTGGCAGCTGTTCGTCGACGGTGCGTCTTCCTCGGTTGGCGCGAGCAGCGTTAAGCTCGCCCCGGGGCAGAAGATTGAGTTTGCCTTTACGGGTGGTAGCGCATCCCCTGTCGTTAAGGACCAGCTTGCTGCGAATGTGACCGTCATTGGTCGCGATGCCCAGGGTAAGACTCAGACCTGGGTCGACAACGCGCAGTATGTGGTGACGTCCGGTTCGAGCGCGCTCGATCTTACGAAGGTCGCACTCGAGGCGAACGACATTGACGCCGTTGCTGCGGGCTCCTTCATTCTGAGCCTTAAGTACAACGGCGTTGAGCTGGGTACGCCGTTCGATTATTCGACCTATTGGCAGCTGTTCATCAACGGCAAGTCGAGTGACTATACGGCGGACAATGTCACCATCCATGCCGGCGATACCGTCACGTGGTTCTACGGTGGCTGGGGCGACCAGTTGCCCTCTGATTCCGTTCATGCTTCCGTTCAGGTCCTCGGTAAGGACAAGGACGGCAAGCAGCAGGTTTGGGCTTCGACGGGCCAGACGAGTCTCAAGGCGGGCTCTACTGCCAAGGATCTTCTTGAGCAGACCGGCCTTAAGCTCGATGCTGGCGAATCGTCTTGGGGCTGGTTCCTCAACGGCATTTATTCGCCGTTCGATGATGAGTCCTATTGTGGCTATGATGCTGCGACCAATAGCTATTGGCGCTTCTACGTAAATGGCAAGTTCGCCGACGTTGGCGCCGGTGCCTATGAGCTCCAAGAGGGTGACGCCGTCACCTTTATGTATGGTGCTGACGCCGATGCCCTTCCTGGCCAGGTTCTTGGTTCTGTCGATGTTATCGGTCCCGATGTCAACGGCAACAATACTCGCTGGGGCTCGGCAAGCAACGTTTCTCTGCCCGAAGGCTCTACGGCTCAGGATTTCATCGAGACGGTTCTGAAGGCAAAGCGCGTTGATTACAAAGCCTCCCAGAGTGGTGCATATTGGTTCCTGAATTCCATTACTTCGCCGTTCGATCACAAGCCGTATGTATGGGATGCTGCGACCAATAAATATTGGCACCTGTATATCAATGGAGAGCCCTCCTTACTCTGCGCCAATCAGATTACGCTCAAGAGCGGCGATAAGGTTACGCTTGCCTATACCACCGACGATTCGGCCATGCCCGATCCCGACAAGATTGTCGTGGACCCGAGTGCGACGACTCCTGATTGGGATGCCGAGTGGGCCGGCTACGGCAACAGTGGCAACGGTTCGACCGTAACGGATGCCAAGACGCCTGCGCAGGCCGCCGGTCTTAAGTGGGCCTTCGATTGGAAGGCCGAGTCTGGCCAGCAGTATGCCAACTGCAGCGAGCCTGTCATTGCTAACGGTTTTGTGTACATCGCGACCGAGAACGAGCTCATTAAGATCGACTCGTCCACGGGCAAAAAGGTTGCCTCTGCGCCGCTTGCCTCCAAGGTGAGTTACACCTCTCGTCCGATCTATACCAACGGCCTTATCATCGTTCCGCTCAACGGCGGTGCGGTCCAGGCGATTACTGCGGACAAGCTGATCTGCAAGTGGCTGACGCCTGGTTTGACGGACTTGACGCAGAGCTCCTGCACCGTGATTTCGGACGGCGAGTACGTCTATGTTGGTACGGTCGATATTTCGTATGACGAGAACTACAACGCGACCTACGGCAACGGCTCCCTGAAGCGTATCAAGATTGCCACGGGCGAAGTTTCTTGGCAGAACATTGACCCCTCCGAGGGCTATTATTGGACTGGCGCTGCGCTGACGGATAAGTACGCCATTGTTCCTACGAGCGCGGGCACGCTTAAGTGCATTGATAAGACGACGGGCGATGTCGTTTCGACCATGAAGCTCGGCGCTGTCGCAAATGCCGATTGCATTGCCGATCCGTCCAATGGTTCGACCTTCTATCAGATGACGCACGACGGAAAGCTCCATGTGATTTCGCTTTCGGCAAAGGGCGTGCTGAGTGAACAGAAGACGGTTGATCTGGGCCTTACGAATAACATGAGCGCCCCGGCGGTGGCTGGCGAAAACTTGATTGTCGGCGGACAGACGGCTACTGGCTCTGCTCTGGTTCTCTATAACCTGAAGACGGGTAAGACCACGATGGTCGCTGCTGCCGACGGCAAGGCGCTGCCGGCTGGCCTCAACGGTATTGCTGCTACTCCGCTGGTGAGTGTTCAGGACGGCAAGACCTATGTGTACTTCACTGTTAACAGCGCGGATAGCAAGGATTACGTCAACTACTCTGCTGGTGGTGGCGTGTATCGCTATACGCTCGGCGATGCAGAGGCGACGCAGATTTATGATGCGGCTGGCCATTACCAGTACTGTGACTCTCCGGTCATTGCCGATGCATCTGGCAACCTGTACTACATCAATGACTCGGGCACGCTGTTCAAGCTCGGGGCCGTTGAGTCTTGGACGGTTGCCTTTAATTCCAACGGCGGGTCTGCTTGCGACACTAAGTTTGTTGCTACGGCCGATGGCAAGCTGGTCAAGCCGGCCGATCCGACGCGCGATGGCTACACTTTCGGCGGTTGGTATACCGATGAGGCTTGCACGCAGGCGTATGACTTTAGCACGCCGGTGACGGCCGATCTGACGCTGTATGCCAGGTGGACCAAGAATGCTGTTAACCCTGGCGGCAATGGCGGTGCTGGTTCCAACGGCGGTAGCGGTTCTGGTACCGGTTCCGGCACTGGCACTGGCGCTGGCGCGGGTTCTGGCTCCGGCTCGAAGGGCGGCGCTATTGCCCCGGGCAAGAAGCCGGTGACCAAGACGACGGTGTCGACCAAGAGCGAGACCAAGGACAACAAGTCCAACAAGAAGGACTCCGATAAGTCCGATAAGAAGGACGAGAAGAAGTCTGACAAGAAGGACAGCAAGTCCGACAAGAAGTCCGATTCCAAGTCCGATACGGGTGCTGCTTCCACGACCACTGCTAAGAAGTCCTCTAGTACTGCCGAGCAGGAGACTGGCACCAACCCGCTCGCCATCGTTGGCATCGCCGCCGGCGTGATTGGCCTTGCGCTCATCGCCGTCTTCGTGCTGACCAAGCGCGGCAAGGGTGACGGTAATGCCCGATAAGCCCAAGGAGACTAACGGGCAACAGCCCGACCCCTCGTTTATCCAGCTCGATGATCCAAAGCAAAAGGGCGCCGCTTCGGCGGCGTCCGCCCCTCGTCGCAAGGCGCTCCTTGGTGTTCTGACTGCCGTGTGCACCATTCTGATCGTCGTCTCGCTGGGTTTCGTCCATCCTTCCACAAGCGGTGCCTGGTCCATCGACTGGATCATTCAGACCGTGACGGGGGAGAGCGTCGTCACCAAGGACACCAAGGCGTCTGGCTCGACTACGACTTCGGTCGAGGCCAGTTCCAAGGATTCCAAGTCATCGAATGACGCAAAAGACGAGTCCAAGGACGATTCCGAGTCTTCAAACAAGGAATCGGATAAAAGCTCGGATAGCAAGAAGTCCGATGGTCGGGACGGCAAGAAGTCTGGAGATAAATTCGCTGCCCAGAATACGGGAGCCGGCGATACTTCTAATGTGTCTGGCGGTGCTTCTTCGGGCGGCGGTCAGTCGTCTGATGGAGCCTCCGGCTCTAATGGCGGAAGCGCTCCCTCGGGCGGCCAGGGCGGCTCGCAGGAGTCCAACTACGTAACGGTAACGGTTTCGGTCACATCGAGCGCCGTGGGCAATCCTGTGTCCTCTGGTGGCACCTTTACCTTTAACGAAGGTGCTACCGTCTACGATGCCCTGTGCGCGCTGGGCCTTTCTGTCAACGCACAGGGCTCGTCGTACGGCACGTATGTCTCCGCGATTGGTGGCTTGACCGAGAAACAGCACGGCGGCACGAGCGGCTGGATGTACTCCGTCAACGGCACAACGCCCATGACGGCCTGCAGCAACTACGTTCTCTCCAACGGCGACAACGTGGTCTGGTATTACGTTACAGGCTAGAGACCTCGACATAGCGCGCCAGACGGGCGGTTCGGATAAACATCCGGGCTGCCCGTTTTTTCATGCGTAGAGGACTGGGTCGCCGGGGACCTCGACAAATAAAAAACCGGCTGGAACGAGAATTCCAACCGGCTATACATTCAAGCAAATGTCGAATCGACTACGAGCGAGCGCCTTCGAGGAAGAAGCGACGGCTAAAGTAGTTGTACCAGGTGACCAAGAACGTGGCGATGGCCTTCATGGCCTGGTAGCCGATACTCAAAAACGTGACACCCACAAACATGTACAGGTCGTTGAGCCCCAGACCGATCACCGACAGGATGGTGAAGATCGTGAACTCGCGCTTGCGGCTCATGCCCTCGCGATGGTCGAACACGTACTTCATGCTGAGCCAGTAGTTGACCACGACGGACGTGATGAACGAGACCGTGGTGCTCATCAAAAAGTCGAGGTGGAACAGCTCGACGAGCGCAATGAGCATACCCCAGTCGATGCCAAAGGAGATAAGGCCCACGACAGCGAACTTGAGGAACTGCTTAGTATGAGGTTGTGCCAGTGCCTTGCGCACGTAATCACATCCAATGCGTTGATGAATCGAGCAGAGGATACTTTAGAGCTTTTGCAAGGGAAACGTAAGGTCTTTGCCAAGAACTATACGAACTCGCCAAATTATCAAGTGCTAATCCGCAAACGTTGAAAATTTGCCCGTAAACGAGCGGCACCCACGGACGATACTGCGCTGAGCGCGCGTCGTCCGTGGGCGCCGTAATGCTGCAGGGGTGTCGAGCTATTTGGTCTCGTCGCCCTCCAGGAAGATCTTTCGGGTCACAAAGTTGTAGACCATGACAAGCGCGGTGGCGCAAATCTTGGCGATATTGGCTTCGAGCCCCAGACCGGCGTTGAGCGCCAGCACGATACCGTCGTTGAGCACCAAACCAATCATGGACAGCACGACAAAGATAATGAACTCGCGGCGGCGGCTCATGCCCTCCTTGTGCGCAAACACGTACTTCATGCTGGCGACGTAATTAAAGATGAGTGAGACGATAAAGCCGCTGGTGTTGGCGATTAGGATGTTGAGGCCCAGACCGTAGTGGAGCAGATTCATAATGCCAAAGTCGATGACCGTGGCAATGACGCCGACGACGCCAAACTTCATGATTTGCGCAAGGAGCTTTTGCATGGTACCTGCCTTAGGGTGGCGCCGGGACGCCGTGGGGATGACAAACTCAGCAAGTTTAGCCAATCCCCGCGGGTGGGGCTAGGCGCGCTCCTCGATAGCACCGTTTCTATATGCATCGAGCAGCTGGCGCAGGTCCTGGATCTGGCTGCGAATCTTGGCCCCGGAATCGGTGTCGCTCACCATGCGGCGACGGTCTGCTTGGTCAAAACGGTTGGTCTCGCTTTCGATGTCCACGTTGCGTGTGAGTGCCTCGGCAACCGTCGTAAAGGCCCGGTGCGACTTGAGACGGCAGCCGCGCGAGCTCGAGATGAGCGTATAGCCGGCGATACCCGTCTTGGGATGGTAAGCGCGGCAGAAGCCGCCATCGATGACCAGCAGCTTGCCCTCGGCGCGGATGGGCTGCTCGCCCTTGGTGGTTTTAACGGGCGTGTGGCCGTTGATGATGTGGCCGGTCGGTGAACATGCCATGGGCGCGACGCCAAACTCGCGCATGATGTCGTCGCAGACCGAGGGCGACTTGGTAAGCGTAAAGTACGGGTCCATCGGCTCGACCCAGGTGCTCTTATCAGCGATATAGGCGCGCTCAAAGGTACGCACCAGGCGTCCGCTGGCGGGTGAGTTAAAGCCGATCCACAGGTACCACATCCAGTCGAGAGCGTCGCGGTCGCCCACGCGCCAGGCACGGCGGGCGATGTGGTCGCAAAAATCGAGATAATCGCGGCCGGCTTGCCAGGTGCCCAGGCAGTTCATGCTGCTAAAGGTGCCGTCTTCGTTGAGTGGCACGCAGCCATGGAACAGCAGGTTGCCGTTGGCGACCTTGTACATCGAGCCGTGGGAATAGAGGAAATCGATATGGCGATGCAGGTGATCGGCGGTGACAAACTCGGACACGAGCTTGTCGATGATGTGCTGCTCCTGAGACGTGAGCGTATAGGGGTCCGCCGGGTCGACGGTGGGGAAGTCGTTGGTCATGAGCGGCCACACGCTGCCGTCGGCGAGCGTGACCGTGCCGGTGTCGTGATCGATTTTGTCGAGTAACAGGCGGTCGGTCATATCGAACTCGGGGTGGCGCTGGATAATCTGGCCCTCGAGCTTAAAGAGCAGGACGTTGATGGCCTTGATCAGCGGGGTGATGGACTCACCGGCGGTGTAGGTGGCATCGGCAAAGGCGACAAGCTCACGCAGCGAGATGCCATAGTCGTTCTCCAGGATTTCGTAGTTGTCGTAGCGTAGGTTGTTGCGCAACACCGTGGCGATGCAGGCGGGCTCACCGGCCGCAGCGCCCATCCACAGCAGGTCGTGGTTGCCCCACTGGATGTCGAGTGAATGGTAAGTGAGCAGACGGTCCATAATCTTGGCCGCGCCGCCGCCGCGGTCGAAGATGTCGCCCACCAGGTGCAGGTGGTCGACGGCCAGGCGCTTGATGAGCGAGGCGAGCGACTCGATAAAGTCGTCGGCGCTGGCGGTCTCCAGGATGGATTCCACGATGCGCTCGTGATAGCGCACGCGATAGTTGTTCTCGTCCGGGTGCGTGTGCAACAACTCGTCGATGATATAGGCGTAATCGCGCGGGATGGCCTTACGTACCTTGGAGCGCGTATAGCGGCTCGAAAGCGAGCGGGCGACCATGATGAGCTGGTCAAGCATCGTCTTGTACCAGGTGGGCGAGTCTTCGCGCTGGCTGCGGACCAGGTCGATCTTCTCGCGCGGATAGTAGATGAGCGTGCACAGCTCGCCCTTTTCGTCAAAGGTGAGCGTGTCGCCAAAGATCTCGTCGACATGCTCGCGCACGACGCCCGAGCAGTTGTTGAGGATGTGCATAAAGGCTTCGTACTCGCCATGCACGTCGCTCATAAAATGTTCGGTGCCCTTGGGCAGGTTGAGAATGGCCGAGAGATTGATGATCTCGGTAAACGCGGATTGCTCGGTGGGAAATTGTTTCGACAGCAGACGCAGATACTTGAAGTCTTGCGGATTGCGATCGAATGCGACCATGAAACACCTTCCGATGGGGTTGGTAAAACTGATAAACAGCGTCAAACGTTTATCAGTATGCGCCGCTTTTGTTTCGATTTTGCGCCAGCGGCTGAATTGTCGGCTGAACGGTTTGGTAAATCGATTTAGTTGAGGTAGATATGGCGGTTGAGTGGAGACGACAGAAGGTGTTATCTCAGATATTTATGCGTGGGGCCGGTGGAGACGATGGTGGTAAAGATGTTCGCTATTTTTGGTTCGATTTGGTAAATAGTGGACATATGTACCGTATGTAGGCTCACTGTGCGATAATTTGCGCAGCAATGAGTAAGGAGCCTCATATGAGTGATTTTGTCCTGACCTGTGAATCTGCCGCCGACCGAACTCGGGAGTTCTTTGAATCGCGCAATATTCCCGTTGCGTATTTTCATTACGAGATCGACGATGTTGTCTATACGGACGATCTGTATCAGTCGATTACGCCGGACAAGCTTTTTTGCCCAGATTGCCGCGGGCGCCATGCCCAAGACGTCTCAGGTGAGCGTGGGTGAGTACGAGGAGTTTTGGGAGCCGTTTGTTGCCGAGGGTAAAGACGTGCTGCACCTGACGTTGTCATCGGGTATTTCGGGCACGTATGGATCGGCCTGCGTTGCGGCGCAGATGCTCGCGGATTGCTATCCCCAGGGCGGCAAGGTGCGCGTCATCGATTCGCTGGCGGCGTCTTCGGGCTTTGGCCTGTTGCTGGAATATGCCGCCGACGTGCGCGATAGCGGGGCGTCACTCGACGAGACGGCTGCCTGGATCGAGGAGCACAAGCTCAACCTGCACCACTGGTTCTTCTCGACCGATCTGTCGAGCTACCTGCGCGGCGGTCGCATTTCGGCTGCGAGCGCGATCATCGGCACGGCGCTTAAGATTTGCCCGCTTATGACGGTCGATTGCGAAGGTGGGCTGTCGCCACGTGAGAAGATTCGCACTAAGAAGCGCGCGATTTCCGAGATGGCTAAGACCATGGTGGCACATGTGCAGGACGGTGCGGATTATTCGGGTAAGTGCATCATGTCGCACTCGGCGTGTCGCGAGGATGCCGAGGCAGTTGCGGCGCTGATCGAGGAACAGATTCCGCAGCTTAAAGGCAAGATTGAGATCAATGACATCGGTACTCTGATTGGCTCGCATACCGGACCTGGCACGGTGGCGCTCTTCTTTATGGGCGACAAGCGCGTGGATTAATTTGCCCCATCACATCGCTGCATGATTGCTCAAACGAAAACGGCCCGCCTCACGTTTGTGGGGCGGGCCAAGATGTTTTGCTAGCGTTTCTTTCCGCGGAAGAAGAAGCCGTGCAGTGACGGCTTGAGGCCGCGGTTGGCGCGACGCTCCTCGATATGATCGTGGATCGAAGCGACGCGCTCGATAACCTCGTCGGGAATCGGCACGTCGGGATTCATGTTCTCGACCTGGCTGACCTCGGCGGCGGCGACCTGGTCGATAATGGGCACATCGTCGTGCGAGATGACAGGCGTGGCGTCTTCTTTCATCTTGCGGTAGCGCTGCATCATGTCGGTCTGTAGCTGCTGGGCCGAAGGCGGTGTCCAGATGATGGCGTTGGCACCGGCGGCGATGGTCTCGCGGATGCTCTCGGGCGTCTTGCCGCCCGGCGCGATGAGCGGCAGGTTGGGATAGTGCTCGCGCAGTTCACGCAGGACCTGCGGCGTGTTTTTGCCAGCGGCGATGTTAAGAATCTTGGCGCCGGCGCGCACCTTGGCGTGAGCATCGTCGTCGCAACGTACGACCGTGGCGATGACGGGGATGTCGGCGATGTTGGTGATGTGCTCGACCATCTCGGCGGTGGCGGGGGAGTTGACCACACAGCCCGCCGCACCCTGCATCTCGGAGACGGCTGCCATCTGAACGGAGCGCTTGCCGGTGGTGGTGCCACCGCCCACGCCTACGAAGACCGGGCACTCGGCGACGGTCAGCAGCGCCTGCGTAATGGCGGGCTGCGGCGTGAAAGGGTAGACCGCAAAGACGGCATCGGCGTTGGAGTTGCGGATAACCGCGACATCAGTGGTGTAAATGAGCGACTTGATGCGGCGGCCGAAGAGCGTGAAGCCGCTGGCCTCCTCGATCTCGTCGGGCATGCGGAGGGCCGCCTTGCGCAAACGCCCGTCGATGGGCAGGGGCTCCATAGGGAGCAGGCCGTTGGGCGTGACGGCTACCTGGGGCTCGGTGAACTCGTCTGCGAGCTCGACCTCGGAGAAATCGACCGAGGCGACGATGTCCTCGTGAACCTCGGCGGGCACATCGATGGGAGCTTGGTCGTTTGCCGCGGCAGGCGTGTCGAAGGAGCTGGTGCCGACGAAGGCGTCGACGCGCTCGTTTAGATCGTTGAGGGTATCCATGGAGGCTCGATTCTATGTGATGACGGCCGGCAGGGTGCCGGCAGCGTTGTGCTTGCTAAATCGTTTGACGAGTTGATTTTTCCCCGCCGCGTCCTCCGTTAGACCGAAGGGCGGCGAACGTGAAGGAGCTGTGGTGGCGGTGATCGAGGTGCTATCTTGAAAGTCCCGTTTAAAAGAGAGGTGACGCGGTATGGAATTTTCGGCAATGTTGGGCTCGATTGGCCTATGCGTGGGCGCAATCGTAGCCGCCGCGGTCATCTACTTTGTGGTCACGGCCATTAAGGGCAAAAGGGCCGAACGCAAGGAGCGCACGATGCTTAAACAGCATCGCGACCAGCAGGGCAAACGCGCACGGAGATAGCTTGTTGAGTTTTGGATCCGTGCGCTAGCTGCGTTTTCGGATCAGGGCAATGTAGAAGCCCTCAAATTCGCGGCTGGGCGGAATGGTGAGCGTGCCGGGCAGGCCGTTGGCGATGGCCGATACCTGACCCGCGGCAATGGCCTCGGTCAGGGCGTTGGACTCGATGCGCGGCTCCTCACCAGCTTCCTGGGCACGGCGTGCCTCACTTTCGCTTGGCGTGCCGTCGAGGGGGATGAGCTCGCAGTCCATATGCTTGTCGAGGGCTTCTTGCAGGGCGTCCTCGTTTTCCTGCGGCAAGATCGAACAAGTCGAATAGACGAGCGTGCCGCCCGGTTTGAGGGCTCCCATGGCGTGGTCCAGAAGCGCACGCTGCGAGCGGGCGCATTTGACGAGCAGCTGCTCGGTCAGGCCGCGCAGGCTTTTCTCGTTGCCGCTGATGACGGTGCCCGTGCCGGTGCAGGGAGCGTCGAGCAGGATGCGGTCAAAGCGGAAGAACTCGTCGAGCTCGCGTGCGTCGGTGCGCATGACGGGCACGTTTTTTTGCGCCTTGGCGGTGGAGGTTGGCTTCGAGCTTCTCGGCGCGGGGAATGCTCATCTCGCAGGCGGTAAGGTGCGCCTGCCCCTGCGTGAGGGCGGCGATCTGCGTCGTCTTGCCGCCAGGGGCTGCGCACATGTCCAGGATGTCCTCGCCTGCCTGTGCGCCCAGGACCAGCGGCGGCATCATGGACGACAAGCTCTGCAGGTAGATCTTGCCGTCGCGGTAGATGTCGAGGTCCCACAGATCGGAAACCTGGGCCTCGGGCAGGATAAAGGCGTCTGGGTACCAGGCGACGGGGTTGTGGGCGATGCCGGCGGCATCGAGCGCCGCAGCGATGTCCTCGGCGGTCGCCCTGAGCGTGTTGGCGCGCAGTGTGACCGGGCGTGTGGCCGCGGCGCCGAAGCCCTCGATCATGAGCTCGGCATCGGCGGGCGCATAGGCGCCGGCGACCGTGTCGACCATAAAGCGTGGCAGGTCGGCAGCGCAGGGAAGGGCGGCAAGCTGGTCGGAAAGCTCAGTAGCAGCAAACTGCCTAAGCTTGAGCTCGGGCTTAACCGGCTTTTTTTGCTTACGACGACGCGGCTTGGACATCCGTCTTTCCTTCCCATCCCAAATTGACTACTTTCCGGACACGCCGCTGCTGGCGTGCTTTAGTACTGGCTCTCGTGCTTGCTAAAGAAGTCGAAGCGCGGGGGCAGCGGCTTCACGCGGTGCTCGCCGGGCTTCTCGCCCAGGATCTCCACGAACTCGTCCGTGGAGGCAAAGATGTTATCCCAGCTAAAGAAAGCGACCGGGTCGACGTCGAAGTACTCGCAGATGAGCTCGCAGCCGGCCGGCACAATACCGTGCATCAGGACGGTCGCCACGCGCAGCTCGGTAAAGGCGTCGACAAGGGCCTGCGTCATCGCGGCATTGGCCGGCTCGCCCTCGAGCTTGTTGGCGGCCTTGGAGGCGTCGCTCCAGCGCTTGTTGGCGGCGCGCAGGTAGTCGTCGCACACGGCAAGCGCGCGGTGCGTCTCGAACTTGTACATGGCCTGCTCAAAGGCGAGGGCTGCCTGCTGGGCGGCTTCGACCACGGTGTCAGAAGCGGCACCGGCGGGGATGCAGCCGTTGCGGTAGGGGCTCTCGTCGCCTTCCTTGACGGCGACGCCGTAGAAGCAGCTGCGGGCCAGACGGTTGAACACGCCGGTCAGCAGCGCGCTCTCCTTAAGGGCCGGGTCGATAACGCGCTTGTCGTCGCAGGCGCGTACCTCGTTGCCGTCCTTGTCCTTGCCGGTCACACGCGTGTCGTATGCCTTGGGGCTAAAGCTCACCGGCTTTTCGGATAGGCCGAGCGACAGCCAGTGCGCGCGCATCTGCTCGCAGGTGTAGTGGTTGAGCAGGTCGTCTGCCGGCGGGGGAGGCGTCTGCGAGGACGAGCTGGCCCTTTTTGCCCATGTAGAGCAGGTGGTAGCAGGCGCTGACGGTGCTCTGCGTGAGGTCCCAGCCCAGGGCCTCCCACATGGCGGTCTGCGCGATGCAGTAGAAATAGATGTTGTCCTGACCGATGAACTGGTAAATCTGGGCGTCGTCAGAGCACCACCAGTCGCGCCAGTCGAGCGAGCTGTGCTGGTAGGTGGGTGCGGGCACCTGCGTGGAGTCGTCGGCAGGCTCGCCCATGAGGGCGGCATCCTGGGCGGCGACGCCCTCGGTCACGCCGGCGGCCTTGGCATCGCGCGCGAGCACGGTACGCGTATAGCTGATGGGCGCCCACAGGCTCTCGGGCCAGCACCAGCAGGTGATGTCGGAGACGCCATCGACCTCGGGCACCGGAACGCCCCAGTCGATGTTGCCGGTGATGCGGAAGGGCACGAGTGCCTTGCCGCTGCGGAAGCGCACGCCACCGTTGGCGAGCACCGCGTGGGCGTCGTCGCGCTCCTTCCAGCTGGGGAAGGTGACGGTAAAGCTGCTCTTGTTGCCCTCGGGCTCCAGCACGGTGTGCTCGGGGAGCTGGTCCTCGACGGCATCGAAGGCCTCGCGGAACTTGTTCTGGATGTAGAGCTGAGCCGGCAGCAGCCACTCCTCCATGGTCTTGGAGACCACGGAGCGAACCTGCGGGTTCTGGGCGAGCTTGGCGGTGTAGGTCTTCATAAAGTCGAGGTAGGCCGGCAGGTCAAAGTAGAGATTGTCGACCGGGCGCAGCTCGGGCACCTCGCCGGTGAGCTGGCTCTTGGGCGCGATGAGCTCCTCGGGCTCAAACTGGTGGCCCAGATCGCACTCGTCGGCATAAGCCTTCTCGGACTTGCAGCCCTGGATGGGGCAGCGGCCGATGACCTGGCGGCCGTTGAGGAACGTGCCGGCCTTGGCATCGTAGAACTGCAGCGTGGAGCGCTTGGAGATGGTGCCCTGCTCGTGCAGGCGCTCGATAATCTCGGCAGTCACCTCGTTGTGGATCTGGGCCGCCGGCTCAAGGCCCGAGCCGCCGTAGATGTCGCAGCTGATGTTGTAGTTGTTGAGGGTCGCGGCCTGGCGGGAGTGATTGGACTCGACATACTCGCCGATGGACTTGTCGTAGCCCTCGTTCTCCTTGAGCTTGCGGTAGCTCTCCATGATGGGCGAACCGTAGCAGTCGGTGCCCGAGGTGAAGATGACGTTTTCGCGGCCCAGGCGGTCGCGCAGGAAGCGGGCGAAGAAGTCGGCCGGGACAAAGACGCCGCCGACGTGGCCAAAGTGCAGACCCTTGTTGCCGTAGGGCTCGCCGGCGGTAACGATGGCGCGGCGCGGCCAGCTGGGACGGTCGTTCATGGAGTATTTGGATGCCATGGGACTCCTTCGCATATAGGTAAGAGCGCGGCCGGGCACGGGGTTCGGCGGCGCGGTGGTCAATTCGTGCATATCGTTCGACATTATCGCACATGCGGGCGGGTGCGTGGCAGGGGCGCTATCCTAAGATGCTATGAATGAGATTTCCAACATACATGCGTTTGAGGACGAGGATTTTCTACACGCTTGCTTCGTGTGGGGGATGGCCGTGATCGCGGTGTTTGCCGTGTGCCTGGTGCCGGTGTTTATGCTGTTGGGCGGGCCTGCGGACTTGGACGCGGCTGAGGCGGGCGGCTGGATGGCTGTCGTGGGCTGGATAGTCGGCTTGGCTGCGGTCTCAATGGCATCGTTTGCCGTGCACGAGCTGGTGCATGCGGTGATTTTTTAAGCTGCTGGCGCCTGCGGGCGCGCAGGTGACCTTTGGGGCGAATCGCGAGACGGCGATGATCTATGCCTGCGCCGAGGGCGTTGTGTATTCGCGCCGGCGGTACATGGCGGTTTGCCTGGCGCCGACGGTTGTTGTGACGACAGCATTTGCCCTGGGGTTTGCGTTCTCGGACTATCCGCTGCTGTGCTACCTGGCGGCTGGTCTGCACTTGTCGGGCTGTGTGGGTGATTGGTATTACGTGCGGACCATTCTGCGCGACCGCCGTATCGTCGCCTGCGAGGATACGTCCTTTGGCGTGCGCTTTTTCGCAAAGTAGTCTTTTTGGGACGGGGCTATTTTAGCTGCCATGATGTCGGTGTGAGTTTTCTGGGACGGGGATGTCGATGAAGTCGTTGTTGCTGCATGCGTGCTGTGCACCATGCTCGCTTGAGCCGGTTCGCCTGCTGCGCGAGGAGGGGTTTGAGCCCACGATTTGCTGGACCAATCCCAATATTCAACCGCGCGATGAATGGCGGCGGCGTCTGGACGAGCTGCGCCGGTGGTGTGCCGATGGCGACATCGAGCTCATCGAGGCGGGGGAGGACCGCGAGCGCTGGGAGGCCGGCGTGGCCCCGCTGGGTGCCGATCGGCCCCGTCGCTGTCGCTCGTGCTATGCCTTGCGCTTGGCCGAGGCATGCCGCGTTGCCCAGGAGCGCAGGTTTGAATATGTGGGTACGACGCTCGCCGTCTCGCCGTATCAGCTGTTCGACACCTGCAATGACGTGCTTGAGCGTTTGGCGGCCGCCCATGGGCTCACCCCGGTGATTCGCGATTTTCGCCCGTATTATCCCGAGGCTACGCGCCGTTCGCGCGAACTGGGCATGTATCGACAGAACTACTGCGGCTGCCGCTTTTCTGCTGTCGAGGCGGCCATGGACCGCGCCCGCATCCGCGACGAGCGCAAAGCCGCCAAAAAGTAGTTCGTTTGGGACGTCAGCCTGCTAGGATGTAGAGCGGACTTTAGCTATATAAGGAGTATCCGACGTGTCTATGCGTACCGATGATTTTGACTACAACCTTCCTGAGGAACTGATTGCCCAGGCTCCTGCCGAGCCGCGCGACTCCTGCCGCCTGCTGATGGTGGATCGCAAAGGCTCCCAGGCGGGGAAGCCGCTGGAGCACGGCGGTACCGTTGAGCACCGCATCTTCCGCGACATCATCGACTATATCGAGCCGGGCGATGTGCTCGTCATCAACAAGACGCGTGTGATGCCGGCCCGCCTGATCGGTCGCAAAGCCGGCTCGGGTGGCGTGGTCGAGACGCTGCTGCTCAAGCGCCGTGAGGATGTTGACCCGCTGGGCCACGTTTGGGAGTGCCTGGTCAAGCCGGGTAAGCGCCTGAAGCCCGGTGCTCAGATTGAGTATCGCGCCGGTGGCGCCCATGCGCCCGAGGGGGCTCCCGTGGTGCTGACGGCCGAGGTCATCGACTTTGTCACCGATAGCCGCGGAGGCCGTCTGGTGCGCTTTGAGCCGGCCGGCTGCAATGCCGCCGGCGAGCCGCGCACGCTCGACGAGGCCATTCATGCTGCCGGTCACGTGCCGCTGCCGCCCTACATTACCGATTACGAGGGCGATCCCGAGAAGTACCAGACCGTCTACGCCATGAAGGAGGAGCACTCGGCTGCCGCTCCTACGGCGGGTCTGCACTTTACCCCCGAGCTCATGGCCGCTATCGAGGCCAAGGGCGCGAAGTTTGCCGCCGTCGAGCTCGAGGTGGGTATTGATACCTTCCGTCTGGTGGAGGAGGACGACCCCACGCAGCACGTCATGCACACCGAGCGCTACCACGTGTCACAGGAGGTTGTCGACGCCGTGCATAAGGCGAAGGCCGAGGGGCACCGCGTGATCGCCGTCGGCACCACCGCAGTACGCTCGCTCGAGAGCGCCTTTGACGCTGAGGCACCGGTGTCTGATCCGGCCGTGACGGCGCGCTATTTTGAGGGCCGCGAGGATGGGGCCGACACGCTCGGCCGCGGCGACATCGTGGTGCGCGAGAACGCGACGACGCAGCTCTACCTCATGCCCGGCTCGACCTATCACGTGGTCGACGCGCTGATCACGAACTTCCACGTGCCGCGCTCCACGCTCATGATGCTCGTGAGCGCACTTGCCACCCGCGACCAGATCATGGATGCCTATGCCGCCGCCATCGAGGAGCGCTACCGCTTCTTCAGCTTTGGCGACGCCATGCTCATTTTGTAGGTTACGGCGTTTTACAAACGCCGTAACCGGCCGACGCTGCAAACCCTCCTAAGCGGCAATCTGACGTTCAATCGTCGGGCATGACCAGAAGGTCAATGCCCCCCTCTTTCACGTCACCTTGCTCGCTTAGGGGCGTTTTCGCTGACTTCGCCAAAGCATCGGCAGGTACTCATTGGGGACGTACTTAAATGAGTGCCTGCAGAATGAGAGTGGATAATCTCCCGTTTTTGGCCTGCTTGGGGGCTCAAAGTGGGAGATTATCCACTCTCGTCATTGGGCTAGTCGTTGGGGACGTTCTTGTTTGACTAGTCGTTTAAGAACGTCCCCAATGACTACTTGCTTGCGAACAGCCAGGCTAGGATGATCGCCAGGATTGCGGCGACGATGCAGACGATGGCGCCGGTGAATTTGATGCGTGAGTCGCGGGTACGTTCGCGCACCGCGTCCTCGGTGGCCTCGAGCTGGGCGACTTCTCGCTCGGTCTCGGCGTGTTCGGCTTTGTCTCGGGCCAAGGATCCTGCAAGCGACTCAGTGATCTCTGGGTGGTCGTGCACTTCGGTCGCCTGTTCGATGATCGACTGCGCATGTGCGGCATCTGCTTGGGCGTTGGCGATGCTCTGCTCCTGGTCGCGGCGTGCCTTGTCCTCGGCAGTGATCTTCTCGCGCAGTTCGCGCTGACGAGTCGCGGCGGCTGTCTTCGCCGTCTGCAGCTCGTCGCGCGCGGCATCGGCTTCGGTCGTCACGGCTTGGTGCGCGCGTTTTGCGTCGGCGATAGGGGCTTGAGCCTGCTCGACGGCCTGCTCGGCTGCGGCAAGCGAGTGCTCAAGGTCGGCGGTGATGCGCGGGACATTTTCTTCGGCTTTACGCAGGGCATCTGCCGTGTCGGAAATCTGCATCGAGAGCTCGCTGGTGCGCACCGTATAGTTGGCGGGATTTGCCGAGGGATTGCGTTGCAGCTCGGCATACTCATGGCGCAGCGTCTCGAGCTGGGCGGTGTGATCGTCGACGGTTTGTTGTGCGGCCGCAATGCCGGCGTCTCGCTCGGCCTTCACCTTGTCGCGGATGCGCTTGGAATCCTCAAGACGTCGAACGAGGCGGTTGCCGGTCTCGCGAGAGCTCGCCTCGCGGGCCTCCACGGCGTCGAGCGCGGCCTTCAGGCGGAGCTCAGTCGCGTCATCCTCTGTCTTCATTTGTTCGAGCTGACCCTTGAGCTCTGTCGCTTTGGAGGCGTGGGCATCACGATCAATCTCGGCGGCCGCTGCAGTCTTTTGGGCCGTGGCAATCGCCTGGCGCTGGTCGGCGACGATCTGGTCGTAGCGGCCTGCGATATCCTGGCGCGTCTCGAGTTCCTCGGCCTGATCGGCAATGCGCTGCTCAAGTTCGGCCAGGTGGGCGCGGGCATCGGCAAGTGCCTTTTTCGCGGCGTTCATCTCGCGCATGGCCGAGGCACCCTGGGCGATAAAGGTGCCCACGGCGTTCGCAGTGTTCGAGACAGCGGTCCCCAGATCGCGGCTCGCGGCGGAGGAGTGCGGGGCGGTCGGGCGAGCGGTGTCGGCAGCGTCCGCATCGGCAGTCTGCGGCACGGCGATATTGCCGGTACCGCCTTCGATCACAGAAAAGCCTGCTGCGTGCGGGTCGACCGCATCGGTGCCAATCGTGGGATGCTCGAGCTGCAGAAACGAGGGCATGGTGCTGCCCTGGTCGGCAACCGGAGTCTCGCCGGGTACGAAGGTCGAGGCTGCCTCGGCGGCCTCCTCTTCCTCGGCGTCAACGTCAGCGTCGGCCACGGCGTCTTTCATCGCTTTGACGGCATCCATCATGGAGTCCATGACGGCGTCGAGCTCTTCTTCCGAAGAAACCTCGATAGGGCCCGCAGCTTGCGGAGCAGCATCCTGTACGGGGCGGTCGTCCTGAGCGGGCGCATCGTCGTTTTGCTCGTCTGCATCTTCGGCGCCAGGGGTTTCCGCCGTAGCGCTTTCGTCCAAGAATGGGCCGTCGAGGTCAATATCATCGCAGGTCACAGCGTCGGCATCTGCAGTGACGTCTGCGGAATCATCAATATGCTGTTGAGTCTGGGGGTCCAGCTCGTCTGTCATAGGCATGTGCTCCTCATCGTTGTTTGTCACCCTATGATAAAGTCTCGCGCCGACATCCCGCGCGCTGCAGCAAAGTTTCAAAACGTGTTCGATGGCTCGCGTCGATAGCAAAAACTCGGCCACTTTATCCAGTTTGTACTTGACATTCCCTTCGCCGAAAGACGTTGCGCCGTTCGCCTGCCATGGGCTTTATTTTTCACTTGAACCCGCTAAAGTTGCATTTCAGCTTTTGGCGCGTGAAGTTGGATGCGCGCAGTCGACGGGCAGGCCCGTCGCGATTTGAAAGGACTTTATATGGGACTTTTCACTGGTAAGACCGTGATCGTCACCGGCGGCGGCAAGGCCACGCTCAAGGACGGCTCCGCTGGCTCCATCGGCTACGGTATCGATATCGCTTTTGCCAAGGAGGGCGCAAACCTCGTCATTACCGGCCGCAACGTTGCCAAGCTCGAGGCTGCCAAGGAATCCCTCGAGGCCGAGTACGGCGTCAAGGTTCTGCCTGTTCAGGCCGATGTCTCGGCTGGTCAGGACAACGAGGCCGTCGTCCAGAACGTCATCGACAAGGCCATTGAGGAGTTCGGCCGCATCGACGCCGTCGTCAACAATGCTCAGGCCAGCGCTTCGGGCGTGACGATCGCCGATCACACCATGGACCAGTTCAACCTCGCCATTTACTCCGGTCTGTATGCCACCTACCTGTACATGCAGAAGGCCTACCCGCACCTGAAGGAGACCAAGGGCTCCGTGGTCAACTTTGCTTCGGGCGCCGGCCTGTTTGGCAACTATGGCCAGTGCAGCTACGCCGCTGCCAAGGAGGGCATCCGCGGTCTGACCCGCGTCGCTGCCAACGAGTGGGGCAAGGACGGCATCAACGTCAATATCGTTTGCCCGCTTGCTTGGACCGCCGCGCTCGAGAACTTCCAGGATGCCTATCCCGAGGCGTTCAAGGCCAACGTCCACATGCCGCCGGCGGGTCACTACGGCGACGTCGAGAAGGAAATCGGCCGCGTTGTCGTTCAGCTCTGCGGTCCCGACTTTAAGTATATGAACGGCGAGACCGTCACCCTCGAGGGTGGCATGGGCCAGCGTCCTTAGGGGTTCCGCCGTTCTACCGAACGGCGGACCGGCCGACGCTGCGCGGTCACCAGAGCGACAACTTGTCATTCAAAGAGGGCGGCATGACCAGAAGGTCTATGCCGCCCTCTTTTCATGCCAATTTGTTCGCCCTGGCGACCGCTCGCTGATGTTGTCAGAGCATCGGCGTTACCAGAGCATCGGCGTTGTCGGCAGTTGGGGACAGTCCCTAAGTGCCGGCAGATTGGGACACTCCTTTGCAAGATGGCGCTGAAGGCTGTCCCCAACGTCTAGTCGTTTAAGAACGTCCCCAACGACTAGCGCGGGAACCTGATCCTAATGCACTAGTTTCTGTCGAGTCGGTGCTTCTTGCGGGTTGCCCGTATAATGGTTTGCGTATGAATCGCAACCAAGGAGTTCCAGTTTATGGACCAGAACCTTTTTAAATTCGACCTGATTGCCGAGGATCCGACGACGCACGCGCGCGCCGGCGTGCTGCACACCCCGCACGGCGACATCGAGACGCCGATCTTTATGCCCGTGGGCACCAAGGCAAACGTCAAGGGCATTCCTACCGAGACTGTCAAGAAGCTCGGCGCCCAGATCGTGCTCGCCAATACCTATCATCTGTCCATGCGTCCCGGCGAGGATACCATCGCCGAGCTGGGCGGCCTGCACAAGTTCATGAACTGGCACGGCCCCATCCTCACCGACTCGGGCGGTTTCCAGGTCTTCAGCCACAACGACGCCGTCAAGCTCACCGACGAGGGCGTTCGCTTTATCGTCAACGACTACGACGGCCGCCACGTGTTCTGGACGCCCGAGGACAACATGGAAATCGCCATGAAGCTCGGCTCCGATATCTGCATGCAGCTCGACCAGTGCCCGGGCTATCCCGCCACGCGCGCCTACGTCGAGCGCGCCGTTGAACTGTCGAGCATGTGGGCCGAGCGCTGCTATAAGGCTCATACCCGCGATGACCAGGCGCTCTTTGGCATCGTTCAGGGCGGCATGCACCTGGATCTGCGCCTGCGCTCGCTGCGCCATCTGGAGGAGTGCGGCGACTTCCCGGGTTACGGCATCGGCGGCTATTCGGTGGGCGAGGACCACGAGACCATGTTCGAGACGCTGGCACCGCTCGCGAGTGAGTACATGCCCAAGCACAAGCCGCGCTACCTGATGGGTGTCGGCAACCCGACGACGCTTGTGCGCGGTGTGGGCGTGGGCATCGACATGTTCGACTGCGTGCTGCCGACGCGCACCGGCCGCATGGGCACGGCCTTCTCCAGCGAGGGTCGCCTCAACTTCCGCAACGCGCGTTTTGCGCACGACGACGGTCCCATCGATCCCACTTGCACCTGCCCTGTGTGCACGGGCGGTTACAGCCGCGCGCTCATTCGCCACATGGTCACGCAGAAGGAGATGCTCGGTGGCATTCTGCTGTCGATACACAACATCTACTACCTGCTCAACCTTATGCAGCGTGCCCGCCAGGCCATTATCGAGGGCCGTTACGGCGCGTTTGTGAGCGACTGGATGAACAGTCCTGCGGCGGTGGATTACTAAGAGCCGCGGGCGCGCTTGCTGGGGGCGCTCACGCGGTGTCGAGGCCGCGTGCCAATCGACCGCACGCAGCCGGCGCCGGGCATCGCATGCGCTGGCATCGGTTGCGCGACCGCTGACCGATGCTTTGCAAGCACGTGATGCATCGTGGGTACCATATCGAATAGTTGATGTTCGGGCGGGTGTTTGACGCATGGCGTCGACCCCGCCCGTTTCTATTTTCGATAGGAGTGCCCATGATTAAGAATGAGAACGTCGAGGGCGAGCCGGCTTACGACGAGACGTACCGGCGCGGTCCCGTGGTCATGCGCGGCCCCATGATTCCCAAGGACAACACCTACGCCAACCTGCTGGCACCCGAGGACTCGACCGACTGGTTGCACACCGACCCCTGGCGCGTGCTGCGCATTCAGGCAGAGTTCGTCGATGGCTTTGGCGCGCTTGCCGAGCTTGGTCCTGCGGTGACCATCTTCGGCAGTGCCCGCACGCCCAAGACAGATCCGCTCTACAAGGCGGCTCGCACGGTCGGTCGCAAAATCGCCCAGCGCGGCGTGGCGGTTATCACCGGCGGTGGCCCCGGCGTCATGGAGGCGGCCAACAGGGGAGCGGCGAGCGTGAACGGCAAGTCGGTCGGCTTGGGTATCGAGCTTCCGCACGAACATGGGCTCAACAAATACGTGAACCTTGGCATGGACTTCCGTTACTTCTTTGTGCGCAAGACCATGTTCGTCAAATACAGCTCGGGCGCCATCGTGTTTCCCGGCGGCTTTGGCACGCTCGACGAGATGTTCGAGGTGCTCACGCTGGTGCAGACGCACAAGGTCAAGCGCATGCCGCTCGTGCTGGTGGGCACCGAGTACTGGCAGGGCCTGTTCGACTGGCTCAACGGCCCGGTGATGGACGCCGGTATGATCAGTCCGCTCGATCCGGAGTTGGTGCACATTACCGACGACCTCAACGAGGCCGTCGATATCGCCCTGAGCGGGCTGATGTAGGGCGAGCGCATCTGTCGTTGTAGTGATGAGAAGGCAGACTGATGCTATTTAACATCAGTCTGCCTTCTAAACTGGGTATACTGATGCAAAAGACGAGAGCGAGGAGGTCGCGTATGTCTACTGCAACGGTTAAGCCTACGACGGTTCGCATCGAAGAGGGGCTCAAGGAACAGGCGACTGAGTTCTTGGATACAGTTGGCCTGAGTCTCAATTCGTATCTCAACCTTGCTGTTCGGCAGCTGGTAAATCAGCGAAAGATTCCTTTTGAGATCGTGGGTCGGCCCGAAGTTCCCAACGAGGCGACGAGGCGCGCCATGGTGATTGCCGAGGCTCATGAGTTGGGGATTTTGCCGGACGATAGCCCGTCATTCAATAACGCTGATGAGCTTATATCGTTCCTCGATGAGGGCTAGCGATGTTTGAGATTAAAGTCGAGACTCAGTTTAAGGCGGATTACAAACGGACGATGCGCATCCATCCGCAGCTAAAAACCGAGTTTAAGGCAGCAGTCGCAGAACTTGCAGCTCGCGGCTCGCTTCCCGCGGAATATGGCGCCCATGAGCTTTCAAACCCGGGCGGCAATTACAACGGCCACATCGATTTCCATCTATCCGATGGCTTGGTCGATGTGGTCGTTCTGTACTTGCCGCATAAGACTAATCCTGTGATCCGGCTGGTCAGAATGGGCTCGCATGAGGAACTGTTCCAGGGCCCGCAGGGCTGATTGCCCGCTCATAATTTGCGGTGGAATAGGGATTGATTTGCGGCTGATAAGCCAAAAACAGTCCCTATTCCACCGCAAGTGGTGGGGATGTCCTGCCTGTTGACGTGGCATCTGGCTTTCCCTTGTGGTTGATTTCGTCTAAGAGCTCCGCTGCGATCTCGCTGTTTTTGAACCTGATGCTGCAGTCTTCTTTCTTGGGGAAAGCTAGTAGCGGGATCGTTCCGTACCAGATAGTTTCTTCGTCAATTATCGCTGCACACAAACGTCCTTCTGCTCTAATGGCATGCTCGACGTTCATTTTTGCCAAAGTCTCGCTTGCATCTTCGCGCGGAGTCGAGGCAATGAAAAACTCAAGAGCAATCCCTCGGGCAGTGGCACCTTTGATTGCATCGCCGAGCTTTGCGAGGCAGGCGGCGGATGCGTAGGGCGCGGCAATGAAGATGCTCTTAGCGGCGCCAACGATGTCTTCAACCAGAGTCTCTACGGCATTAGCCGGTTCTATGAGAATGTTTTGATCGGACTGCTCGCTGCCTCCGGTCACGTAGACTTCGTACCCGAGCTTGGCGTAGGTCTTGAGTCTCTTCTGGTACATGCGGGCGAGCATGGGTATAGATAAATCAACGTAGTCGAATATCTCAACCCGTCGCTTGCCCTCGTGGCTTCTATGGAGCCTGCCTGCCTGCTGCGTGATGCTGCCGTCCCACGATATCGGCGTGGCAATGAGTAGAGTGTCAAGGTAGGACAGATCGAAGCCCTCGCCCAAAAGGCTTTCGGTGGCGACGATGATTCGATGTTCATGCTCGAAGCGGGGAAGACTGCTCAGTATCGTTTTTCTTTCTTTGGCGTCGATTTCCCCGGTCAGGAGAACGGGTTCGTGTCCTTGGTTTTTGAGCATCCCGAACAGCTCCTCGGCATGCTTTTTCCTTTTAGTCAGCACGAGCGGATGCCGGCCGTTTGACGCAGCTTCAATAGCGTCGTTGACAATCAATTCGTTTCTAGCTGCATGCGTGCACAGCAGGTCGAGAATCTGATTGAAGTTTGCACCTGGCTCGTAGGCGGGTAGTCGAATTCCAGTAAAACGAGGCCGTACGATGCGCTGGATGCCCTGCTGAATCGCTTGCGCTTTTGGATCGATAACATAACGGAGCGGGCCGCAGAGCATGGAGAGCGCCCGCGTAAGGCCGTCGGATCGTTCGGGCGTCGCAGAAAGGCCGTATACGTATTTGGCCGGGGCGGACTTGAGAATAAGCTCGAGCTGTGGTGCGGCGGCATGGTGGCATTCGTCGCAGATAATGAGGCCGTAATTACGAACAAGGCCCTTAACTATCGGCTCTCCGGTTTGGCGGTCTTTGCCAGATAACGACTGGAATGAAGCGATGTCGACGAGGCCGCTTACGGCCATTTTGCCTCCTCCTATTTGTCCGATGACCGGAGGCTGCCTTTTGCTGATTCGTCCTTTTGGGGTTCGGACGGGCTCCCTGTTGTCCGTAATGTCGATAAATCGCTCGAGCTGGGATTTCCATTGGGTTATGAGTGCGGTTTTGGGAACGATGACGAGCGTTGGAAGACCAATGGATGCAATAAGATAAGCTCCGATGACTGTTTTACCGAAGCCTGTCGGCGCGGACATGATTCCGTCTTCGTATATGAGCATCTGATCAGCGGCGATTTGCTGCTCAGGGCGAAGGACTCCTTTAAATGCCATAACAATCGGATTACCCGATTTGCGCTCGTCTGAATAGTGGGCGGTAACGCCGGTCTCTTGAACTAGCTGCTCAAGTTGAGTTTTGCAGCCCCGGGGAATTGCAACATGACCATCTCTCAGTTCGCTAAGGTCTATGAGTCGCGGTTTGCCGAATACTGATTGATGCATGGACTGCGCGCGATAGAATGCCGGATTGGCAAATGTCGCAAGTCCGCGGATTTCCATTTGAGCTGCTGGACTCAGAGACTTCTCGGGGATGTACAGCATATCGGCTTGAATAACGGGCAGCGATGAGGGAAAGTCCCGCGATGTGAGTGGTAGTCGCTTTCGTGGTCTTTGGGCATACCGTTTGCCCTTGTTTGCCACCGTAGTTGTTGCTGGTCCGTGCGGGTTGTTTCCAGGGGCCTCAATCAGATCTTGCACCGTCGAGCGCGGAATCAGCTGGACTTGTGATAGATAGAGCCATTGGTCGGGAAAGGGCTTGAATTGTTCGTCTACAAATACACTGTTTCCTTCACGTTGCGCCTTGCCTTGAAAGGGGAGTGCGATGAGGTTTCCGAAGCCTCCATCGGGAATAGTGGCCTGAGCGGGTAGCATTCGATCAAAGGCCTCGAACGTGATTGTCTTATTATGCGCCGCAGCTTCGGTTATGAGGCAACTTCCAAACTCTCGGGCAGCCTTTGCGCTGATTGGCTCGAGGAAGAAAAACCAGATGTGGGCGCCGTTGCCGGACCTTGAGCGCTCAACGGCGGCGTTAATGCCCCGTCGTATTGCAACAAGCCGTACGGCATTTGTTGCCTCTTTCCAGTCCGCTTTGTCAAAATCGATGACGAGAACTTTCGTGTTGCAGTTCCTATCGAGAACATATTGCCCGAGGACATCGCGGAACCGGTCATCGTTGCCTTTAAAGTGAGCAATGATTGCGGCATCGCTTAATTCCGGGAAGACGCGATTGCTGCATTCTACGCATTTAACTCTTTGATGGGCTGCTTTGGGGCAAATTCCTGGCTCCCACTCATTAGCACAAGCAGGCGTATAGCCAATGCCCCCGTCCTTTCTGCGATATCCATGAGCGTAAACATCTTTGCGCCCGGTAAAGAGACTGCGAAAGAGCTCGAGTTTATCGCGTGCTGGGCTCGCGCTGGTGACGATGCCCTCGATTTGCGCTCGTTCATCGAACAAAGCGCCAGCTTCTTCCCACTCTTCTAGCGTTGCGTAGCGTACGTCTGAACCGTTGTTGCAAATGACGATTTGTCGGTGTTGGTCCGATATATGTGTGATCGTCTGATCGTATTTAAATTGTGCGGTCCCAAAGAGGGCGTATTGATGCATGGCGTTGCCCATTTGAATGCCGTCCTTGTATTGGAGTTGTTGAGACGAGGGTACGGCATTACGGCTTTTTGGGATATGTAATTTCGATTCAAGTTTGCTAATGGCAAGGGATTATTCTGCGAGCGGCTTTCGGTCGATGCCAAGGCGCGCGACGGCCCTTGATAATCAGGGTTTGCGGTCATATAGGTAGCCGGAGGCGTAAAGAGCGGACCTCATTCAGACCCGGTGGGCAAAAAATTGGCAAATATGAGTACTGTTGCTCGGTTAGTCTCATATCATTTGAGAAGTATCTAAGACCAATTGACTGAG
>ENA-OQHD01000140-OQHD01000140.1-human-gut-metagenome-genome-assembly--contig:-NODE-140-length-31079-cov-4.100478_pt1 | contig 31079 bp, 41 predicted proteins | sample MGYA00242560_ERZ504711 | MGnify/ENA primary metagenome ERZ504711 (study PRJEB26092, sample SAMD00036198) | human gut metagenome | host: Homo sapiens | study: EMG produced TPA metagenomics assembly of...
GTGATAATTAAAAAGTATAAATCCAAGAAGTGAAGAGATAAAAAAACCAATACAATTAAGACAAAGGAAAACTTGTTGATAAAGAGAGAAACAAGCAGGAAAGGAGATAATGGTAAAATGAAACTTGGATTTATTACAGCTATTTGTGATGGAATGACGTTTGAAGAAGTTGTAGACTTTGCGGCAGAAAACGGACTGGAATGTCTGGAAGTTGCATGCTGGCCGCAGGGAGGAGCGCAGAGAAGATATGCAGGTGTCAGCCACATTGATGTAGCAAACCTGACACAAGAAAAAGCAGATGAGATCAAAGCTTATTGCGAAAAAGAAAGGTGTAGAGATCTCTTCTCTTGCATATTATCCGAATACACTGGAGCCGAATCTTGAAAAGAGACAATCTTATATTGATCACCTGTATAAATTAATGGATGCATCAGTAATGCTGGATGTAAATATGATCACTACATTCGTAGGAAGAGATCCAAAGAAGAGCGTATCTGAGAACCTGGAGATTGTAAAAGAAGTGTGGCCTCCAATCGTAAAATATGCAGAAGAAAAAGGGGTAAAGATTGGTATTGAAAACTGCCCGATGCTTTTCACGGAAGATGAATGGCCAGGAGGACAGAACCTGATGACATCTCCTGCAAACTGGAGAAAAGTCTTTGAGATCATTGACAGTCCAAACTTTGGAATTAACTATGATCCATCACATTTTGTATGGCAGCAGATAGATTATATTAAACCAATCTACGAATTTAAAGATAAGATCTTCCATGTACATTATAAAGATATCAAGGTATTTAAAGATAAGCTTGCAGATGTAGGAACGATGGCAACACCACTGGAATACATGTCACCAAAGCTTCCGGGACTTGGTGATGTTGACTGGGGCAAATATGTATCTGCACTTACAGATATCGGATATGACGGATATACCTGTATTGAAGTAGAGGACAAAGCATTTGAAAAGAGTATGGATGATGCAAAGAAAGCAGTCATTTTAAGTGCAAAATACCTGAGAAATTTTGTAATCTAAGATTTTTATAATAAAAACGGAGGAAGGAATATATGAAGATAAAACTTGGTATTATCGGATTTGGCGGCATGGGAAAGTGGCATGCACAGAATGCGCCAAGGGCCGGCGTAGAAATCGCAGCAGTATGTGATATCGCTGAAGAAAAACAAAAAGAAGCAGTTGAAATGGGTTACAAACTTTATAAGATTGCAGATGAACTTCTGGCAGATCCAGAGGTAAATACTGTAATCCTTACGGTGCCTAATTATTTACATAAAGACATGTGCATTAAGGCTGCAAAAGCTGGAAAGAACGTTATTACTGAAAAGCCGGCGGCCTTAAATGTACAGGAATTAGACGAGATGGAAGCAGCATGTAAAGAAGCCGGAGTATTCTTTACATCACATCAGAATCGTCGCTGGGATAAAGATATGCTGATCGTAAAGAAGGCATATGATGAAGGACTTCTTGGAAATATATTTACTATTGAATCCAAGCTGCATTCCGGAAACGGATATATGCATGAGTGGCATTTATATAAAAAAATATGGTGGAGGTATGATCTACGACTGGGGTGTTCATCTGATTGATCAGATTCTGTTCATGATGCCGGATGCAAAAGTTAAATCGATCTATGCAGATATAAAGAATGTATTGCATGAAGAAGTAGATGACTATTTTAAGATTATTTTGAAAATGGACAACGGTGTAACTGCGCATATTGAGCTGTCCACTTATATCTTAAAGTACCAGCCAAGATGGCTGGCCGCCGGAGACAAAGGAACTCTTATTGTAGATGACTTTGGATGTCATGGAAGTATTTACCGTACTGGAAAGCTTCTGGAGAAACTTCCACCACAGATTACGGAGACAGAGGCAGGTCCAACCAGACAGTTTGCCCCTGTTCCACCTGGAGGAATTGTGGAAGAACCACTTCCGGAAGTTGAAACGGACTGGGTAGACTTCTATAGAAATGTAGATGATGTACTGAATGGAAGAGCAGAGTCCAAGATTAAGATTCCGGAGGTAAGAAGAGTACTGTCTGTAATGGAAGCAGCCTGGAAGTCAGCAGAAACAGGAGAAGCTGTTCTGTTTGAATAAACCATTATCTCTTTACCAATAATAAAAGAAAGAATTCTGCCATTTATTTGTTTGAATAAAAACGAACAAATAAGTGCGGAGTTCTTTCTTTTTTTGTACTAAAAATGATGCGAAAAAATTGAGGTCAAAAATATAGGGTATAATATTGACTATACATCGACAGGCATATTTTCATAAACAATTACAGGTCATAATTGACTGGTTATCTGAGCCGCTACGAGAAAGAACTGTGACTATCCCGTTGCTATAATTGAATCATCAAGAAAAGCAAAGTTCGAAGGAGGAACAAAGATGAAAAAATTAAAAGTTGCAGTAATTGGTTGTGGTGGAATTGCAAATCAGAAACATTTCCCAGCATTAAAAAATAACTCAGATATGAATGAAATCGTAGCATTCTGTGATGTTATTGAAGAAAGAGCAGTAAAAGCGGCAAAAGAATTCGGAACACCAGATGCAAAAGTATATACAGACTACAGAGAACTTCTGAAAGATGAGAGTATTGAAGTTGTACATATTTGTACACCAAACGTGTCTCATAGTGAGATTGCTATCGCAGCATTTGAAGCTAAGAAAAATGTATATTGTGAAAACCAATGTCTCACAGTACAGAAGAAGCTGAAAAGATGGTAGAAGCATGGAAGAAATCCGGAATGCAGTTTACAGTTGGTTATCAGAATCGTTTTCGTCCGGAAGTTCAGAACCTTCATGCAGCATGCGAAAAAGGTGATCTTGGTGAAATCTATTATGGTAAAGCACATGCTGTACGTAGAAGAGGTGTTCCGACATGGGGAGTATTTATGGATAAAGAAGCACAGGGCGGCGGACCGCTGATCGATATCGGAACACATGCTCTGGACATTACACTGTGGTGCATGAATAACTATGATATCGACAGCGTTACAGGATCTGTATTCTACAAACTGGGTGGATTACAGCAGGCAACAGAAGGTAACTTATTTGGACCATGGGATCCTAAAACATATGAAGTAGAAGATTCAGCTATGGGATTCATTAAGATGAAAAATGGCGCAACAATCAACCTGGAAGCAAGCTGGGCATTGAATATTCTTGAGTCAAGAGAAGCATCTACCACACTTTGCGGAACAGAGGCCGGAGCAGAGATTCACTCAGGAATGAGCTATTCTAAGAATGAACTGATCTACAACAGAGGAAGAAATAACCAGTTAATGGAAGAAACACTTTCACCGGTAGGAGGTGTTGCTTACTTCGGAGGCGGCGGTGGAGAAGAAGGAACCATCGACTGCAAACAGTGGCTGAACGCAGTAGCAACAGGAACAGAACCACTTGTAAAACCAGAAGAAGCACTGGCTGTTACAAAGGCATTCTGGATGCAATCTATAAATCAGCAAAGGAAAACAGAGAAATCAAGTTTTAAAAGTGAAAATCTAAGATATAGGAGGCAGAAGACATGGCTTTTGCAATGAGAATCAATTTTGTAGATGTAGTGTGCGATGACAGCATGAAAAATATATTTGCAAACGGGAAAAAATGTAGGTTATCAGTTCGACATCAGATTAAGTTATTATAGAGGACATTTTCTTTCTGTTATTGATGAATTTGGTGTAAAGCTTGATGGAGAAGAAGTTCCAACAGAAGATATTAAGTTCTGTCTGCATGGAAAAGAATTTGGCGTAGCACAGTTACATGATCTGGTATCTGAGTTCTGGCAGATTACAGAACCGGCAACAATTAAAATCTTTAAAGACGGAGGAATTGCTGCTGGAGAGCATGACGTGGATGTAAAATTAATGTTCCATTCACCATATATGCCAATCAGTGATACAGAGTATATGCCAATTGATGGATGCGGAAGTAAAAAGCTTACATTAGCAGAGTTTTAAGGAGGTCACAAAATCATGAGTAATATTAAATTAGGAATTACATTATACTGTTTTACACAGGAATACTGCCGTGGAGAGATGACTCTGGAAGACTGTATCCGCAAGGCAAAAGAAATCGGTTCAGAAGGATATGAAATTGTTGCAACACAGATGGTTCCGTCTTATCCTTATGTAAGTGATAAAATTTTTAGGTGAGATTAAAGCAATGTCTGAGTATTATGATATCGTACCAATCTGCTATTCGGCTAATATGGATCGTGGAATGAGAGGAGACCGTAATCTTACAGAAGATGAGATGCTTCAGATGGCAATCAATGATGTAAAAAGTGCCAATAAAATGGGATGTAAAGTTATGCGTGAGCAGTTCCTGTTAAGTCCGGAGGCACTTGTAAAACTGGCTCCTTATGCAGAGGCATATAATGTAAAAGTAGGTATCGAGATTCACAATCCGGAGACACCAAATACACCGATTATGAGAGAATATCTGAGTAAGATCCAGGAATCGGGATCTAAGTATATCGGATTTGTACCTGATTTTGGATTGTTCGCAACAGCACCGAATAAACCACACTGGGATGAAGCTCTGGCACAGGGAGTACCGGTAGAGATTCTTGAGATGGCAAAAGAGATGCGTCTGAATGGTGTACCACAGGATGAAGCGGTAAGAAAACTGGCAGAAGCAGGAGCAACAGGACCGGCATTTGCAGCACTGCAGGGAATGTATGGATTCGTACAGTTTAGAAAAGATTGTAAAGCAGAGCTGGAAGGATTAAAAGAAATCATGCCATACTGCTTCCATATGCATGGAAAGTGCCACTATGTAAGCGAAGATCTGAAAGAAGCAAGTATCCCATATAATGAGATTATGCCAGTAATTCAGAATTCAGACTTCGATGGATATATTGTAACAGAATATGAAGACCATAACTCTGGTAATGCAGAAATTATGACACGCAGACACGTTGCGATGATGAAGAAACTGCTCGGTAGATAAACCGGGCAGTCATGGAGGATAAAAAATGGAAAATCCGGGAAATAGATTATCGAAAAAGACATTATTTGCATATGGTTGTGGAGATTTTGCAAGTAACTTATGCTGGACATTCGTAGGAAGTTATCTGAGTGTGTTTTATACAGACGTTGTAGGAATGGCACCGGCAATTGCATCCATGATTATGCTGATCGCTAAAATATGGGATGGTGTCAATGATCCAATGTTTGGAATGATCGCAGAAAGAACAAACAGTAAAAAAGGACGTTTCCGTCCATATATATTCTACGGTGCGCCAATTTTTGGCACTGTTTTCAGTGCTGACATTTACCACATTTGGAAAAGGATCTGCAGCAGTTGGCTGGGCAGCATTTTCTTATATTGGTTGTGGAATGTTATATACCGTTGTAAACCTTTCTTACGGATCTTTATCAACAGTTATGACAACCAATGCAGAAGATATCGCACAGCTTAACAGTTACCGTATGATGGGAACAAATATCAGTTCTGTATTATTAAATGCAATTACAGCACCAATGCTTACTGCATTTTCTGCCGGAAGTCAGGGATATACAGCAAAAAGTTATACAATCGTAGCTATTATTTTTGCAGTTTGTGCAATTCCTATCTTTTATTTTGTATATGCAAACTGTAAAGAGACAATTCAGCCACAAAAGACAGAAACCAGAATCCCAATTTCAAAAAGTCTGAAATCTGTATTAGGAAATGGACCTTTGATGTTACTATTCTTAATCCAGTTAATTGCAATGACAGCATTCTTCGGACGTATGGGAGTCGTAATTTATTACCTGATGTATGATGTACAGAGAATGGATCTGGTTGCAGTGTTTATGTCATTACCTTCCTTGATGACCGTTATTGGCATTCTTGTAACGAAGAATCATATGGTAACATTTGGAAAGAAAAAGATGGCAGCAATTGGTTATATCGGAGCAGGACTTTCGCTGATCCTGATATATATTGTAGGAAATACAATGGGTTACAGTAATATTCCGGTATTGATTATATTACATGCATGTTATGGATTCTTCTGCTTCTCATTCCCGATTCCAATGGCGATGGTGCCAGATGCAATCAACTATGAAGAAGACAGACACGGGGTGCGTGCAGATGGAGTATCTTACGCAACGGTATCATTATCTACCAAATTCGGAAGTGCGTTTGGGGTATCTGGAGCATTACTTATTATGGCGGTATTTGGATATGTTGCAAATGCACAGCAGACGGCTGCTGCAATGAATGGAATTAACCTTACGGTCAATCTGATCTTTGGAATTATGTATCTCGTATGCCTGATTCCACTGTATTTCTACCCATTAAATGAAAAAAGAAGTGCAGAGATCCGTGCAAGACTGGATGAGAGAGCTGGATTATCAAAGGAGTAAATCAGAAAAAATGAGATATTGTTTTGGAATTGATATCGGTGGGACAACCGTGAAAATTGGATTGTTTTCAATCAGCGGAGAAATCATTGATAAATGGGAAATAAAGACTCATACTGAGAATCAGGGAGAGAGAATTCTCCCTGATATCAGTGAATCTATATTAAATAAACTGGAAGAGAAGAAGATTCTGAAGTCCGATGTAAATGGTATCGGAATTGGCGTTCCAGCACCTGTAAAAGCTGATGGAATTGTCAAGAATACCGTAAATCTTGGATGGAAATATAAGGAAGTAAAACGGGAGATGGAAGAACTTTCCGGGCTTCGTACCGAAGTGGGAAATGATGCGAATGTGGCTGCTCTTGGAGAAATGTGGCTTGGAGCAGGAAAAGGGCAGGAGAACATGATCATGGTTACACTTGGGACAGGTGTTGGTGGTGGAATCATCGTAGATGGGAAACCGTTGGTCGGCGCACACGGAGCAGGTGGAGAGATTGGTCACCTGTGTATGAACTATGAAGAAACTGAAAAGTGTGGTTGTGGCAATACAGGATGTCTGGAGCAATATGCATCAGCAACCGGGATTGTAAAGCTGGCAGAAAAGCGCTTGAAACAGGATCATGTAGATAGTGTATTGCGTGAAAAGTCAGTAAGTGCCAAGGCCGTATTTGATGCGTTGAAAGCAGGGGATGCTGTGGCAGCAGAGATTGTAGAAGAATTTGGCCGTTATCTTGGACACGGTCTTGCCAATCTGGCAGTTGTAACGGATCCTTCTGTTATTGTAATCGGCGGAGGCGTCTCTAATGCTGGAGATATTTTACTGGATTATGTAAAAAAAGTATTTCCAGGAGAAAGCATTTTTGCTAACAAAAACACAGAATTTATTCTTGCAACACTTGGAAATAGTGCGGGAATCTGTGGAGCGGCAAAAATTTAATCTTGTAGCATAATGACCTCCTTTTATTAGGTTGAAGTTATATCGAATATCAATATCGTTGTAAAATAAGATAATTATAGTACTGGTTAAAAAGCAAAAATTAAGGCTAAAATGCAAGGTGTAAAGGGAAAACGAAGAGATGTAAGATATAGACAATAAAGAGGAGAAATCAATATGAGTACAATTGCAATGAAACGTTCCATCGAAATGAATCATACAAATGTTAATGAAGAGACAGGACTTATTGATTGCTTCAAAAAGTATGTTTTGGATAGTTCAGATTATTTTGCAGCAAGTGCAGTGATGATGACAGGTAATTCTTATGGAGCTGCACAGATTATGAAAACAGTAAGAAGATAATCGGTTTGAAATAAAGATATCAGAAGGAATGAAAGGACTGCATGGCAGTTGGCTTCATTCCTTTTTTGATACCAAAGTATGCAAGAGAAGCTGCCAGTGGCAGGTTCTCTGTATATAATCTATGAGTTGCAGAACTGCTGGATAGTTTAACCCAATCAAATAAGTCCCTTGCTTCAATGCAAATATCTGTTTGACTACTTTAGTTTTTTTCATCCTGATCAGATAAAATAAAAAGGCTCAATGCTGCAATAATATATTCTACAATAGTTTGATAGGCAATAACTCCAGTTAGTCCCCTACATGTTATCCATGATAGCGAGTGCAGGAATCAACAGTACGATATTTTTTGAAATATTGTAAGCACGATAGATGGAAGAGGTTTACCTATTGCCTGAAAGTAGTTCGTAACAATATTCGTAATGCCTGTAACCCAGCTATATGTGCATAGAATGCGGAGAAAGTAAGCTGCTTGTTTGATCAGAAGTTTATCATTTAAGAACAGGTCACATAATATATTTGCCGATAGCAAGAAGATGATAGCAAAGCCACAGTTAATGGCAATATCAGAAACAGACAGTGAGCTGTCATCCAAAAGGATAGCAGCTTTTTGATGCAGTATCATGAAACAAAGAAGATCGGTGTGCATTGTGTATGAAAAAACTGGTATAAGAAATAATAAATTCCGACTTTAATATTCAGAATAATGTTACAAAACATAATAGAAAATATAAGAATAATGTTACAAAAACATTGAATAACACGAGAATAATGTTACAATACTAATATCAGGAGGGCGATTCAATGCTTAAAAGAGAGATTTCGGAAAAATTAAAATTATGGAGAACTCAGAAAAATAAAAAGGCACTTTGTATTATAGGCGCAAGACAGATTGGAAAAACAACAATTATCAGAGAGTTTGCAAAACAAGAATATGAAAATTTTATAGAAATCAATTTCATATTAGATAAAGGTGCCGAAAAAATTTTTGAAGATAAATTGGATGCAGATACTATTATTGAGAACCTGACTGCTTTCAAGATGCAGAAGATGGAGCCGGGGAAAGACATTGGTATTCCTGGATGAGATACAGGAATGCCCAATGCAAGATGTGCAATCAAGTTCCTGGTTGAAGATGGACGGTTTGATTATATTGAATCCGGTTCACTTCTTGGTGTCAGGTATAAAGAAGTTCCTTCTTATGCGGTTGGATTTGAAGAGATTGTTTCTATGTATCCTATGGAATTTCAGGGAATTTCTCCGGCGAATGGAGTGCAGGATACAACATTTACTACATTACAGTTCTGCTATGAAAATCATAACGAAGTTCCAACAGTAATGCATGAAACATTGTTGAAACTTTTTGCAACTTATATTGTTGTAGGTGGAATGCCGGATGTTGTCCAGACTTATGTAGATACGCATGATATCGGAAAGGTAGTTAGGCTTCAGAGAAATATTCTGGAATTATACAGACAGGATATATCGAAGTATTCCGAAGGTGCGGAAAAAAGTGAGGATTAAAGCCATCTTTGATAGTATTGCATCTCAATTGGATGATAAGAACAGACGGTTTATTTTAAACAGGATTGATGAAAATGGAAGAATGAATCGTTATGAGAATTCATTTATGTGGCTAAGTGATGCAGGTGTTGCTTTGCCATCTTATAATGTTACAGAACCACAGGCTCCGTTACAGCTTAATGAAAAGAGAAATCTGTTCAAATTATTTATGGGAGACACAGGTCTGCTCTGTGCTTCCTGCATGGAGAATATTCAGTTTGAACTCTTACAGGGGAATATGGATGTGAATATGGGAAGTATATTGGAAAATGTATTTGCCCAGTCAATAAAAGCGGTGGATTCTCATTGAATTATTTTGAGTCGAAAAAGTACGGAGAATTGGATTTTGTAATACAGAATGGATTGAAGATTGACCTTCTTGAGATAAAATCAGGAAATGATTATCAAAAGCATTCTGCTTTGAATAAAGTATCTGCAGTAGAAAACTGGAAGTTTGGAAGAAAATTGTATTTTGCAAAGGGAATGTTGAGCAAAAAGAGGAAATTGAATATTTCCCGTGGTATATGGTGATGTTTTATCAGAGAGAAAAAGAGCCGGAACATTATATTTATGAGGTAGATCTGTCGGATTTATAGCCAATGGGGACGAGGAAAATGGAATTTTCCCCGTCCCTGTTGGCTCCTTTTTTGTATCGCCATGCGTTTGTAAGGTGCTGCCAGTAACAAGTCCTGCAGATTATCGTGAAATTAGATTGCCAAAACTGCTGGCAGCAGAAGCGCTGGGAGCATATCAGGCAAAGAAGCAGGGGGAATATACATTAGAGGATTACTATGCCCTGCCCGATGACCAGGGATATGAATTGATCGATGGCGTTTTATATGACATGGCAGCACCTGCCGTTACACATCAGGAGATTGCTTTCGAGATTGCGGTGGCTTTGCGGAATACGGGCAGATGTATCTACGGTGCTCCAGATATGGTTATAGAGGTTACCTCTCCGTCCACCAGAAAAAAGGATTTCGGTAAGAAACTGGAAAAATATGTAGATGCGGGAGTACGGGAATACTGGATTGCAGATGTGAAAAATCAGAAGGTAATAGTGTATGATCTGGGAGATGATTTTGGAGAAAATATGGATCTGATGATATATGGAATGGATGGGGAAGTGCCGGTTGGAATTTATGATGGGAGTGTAAGATAGATTTTGGGGAAATTGTCAACAGTGTTGTAAATATTTAGCACATTTATATTATAAAAAGAAAAAATGAATATTATTTCAAAATCCAGTACATAACCAGTTGGAAAAAAATATGCTATACTGCTGATAGAAGTACTACGAAAAAAGCGGTACAAAAACCAGAAATGGAGAAAAGCATATGAAATTAACAATATTAGGAACCGGAAATGCAACGGTAAGTGAATGTTATAATACTTGCTATGCAATCAGCGATGAAGGGAAACATTTCCTTGTAGATGCAGGCGGTGGCAACCGTATTCTGAAAGTATTAAAAGACACAGGAATCGACATGAATGATATCCACGATATCTTCGTTACACACGAGCATGTAGACCACGTGCTTGGAATTATCTGGCTGGTGCGTATGATCGGACAGAGAATGAACCAGGGAAAATATGAAGGTGATCTTCGCATTTACTGCCATGAGGAGCTGGCAGAGAAGATTCAGGCAATCGCAAATATGACGATCCAGCAGAAGGTCTGTAAGCACATGGGGGAGCGAATCCAGTTTGATGTCGTGAAAGACGGAGACAGCAGAACGATTCTCGGATGTCCTTTGACATTCTTCGACATTGGTTCGACAAAGGCGAAACAGTTCGGATTCACCATGCAGCTTAAGAGCGGTAAGAAATTCACCTGTGTTGGTGACGAGCCGTACAATGAGGTGGATTATAAATATGTGAAGGACAGTGACTGGCTGCTTCATGAGGCATTCTGCCTGTTCGGCGAGGCGGATAAATTCAAGCCTTATGAGAAGCATCATAGTACAGTAAAAGAAGCATGCCAGCTTGCGGAAGAACTCGGTGTGCCGAATCTGTTGTTGTATCATACAGAAGAGACACATCTGGCGGAGAGAAAGAAGTTGTATACGGAGGAAGGACAGCAGTATTATCATGGCAATCTGTATGTGCCGGATGATCTGGAGACGTTTGAGATATAGAAAAGCAAAAGAAAATAAAAATAGATTAGAATGTAAGAAAACCTGCCGACGGGCAGGTTTTCTTGCGTTCATTTTTGGTCCGGAAGGGACAATAAAAAAGTCAAAAACCCTGTCCCCATGGCTAAAAAAGATCGAGCATATTATCCAGATAAATCTCTTCCCTGACATGCAGTTGATATTCCGGCTTCGTCATATAATAAAGCAGAAATTCAAGAATCAGCGCACTTCCAAGCCCGCGTCCTTCAATCTTAAAATTAGAAAATCCCATTGGCATGTAAAATATTCTGTATATCATCCACACTGATGAATCCGGGATTTTCCATTGCTTTGGAAAAGCGGTAACCGTTACCGCCATCCGGCGAAGCACAGTGAAACTCCGGGCAGGATTTCCAAGATTCTTCCGGCTGACGGATTCATAACAAGTCTTTCTGTCCTTACAGCCGAACCAGCAGCATTCATTGCACAAGAATTCTACTTTATCTTTCTGGTGCTGCGACATCAGGTCTAATTTATCGAATACTTTGTTTAATCGGAAGTCCGGTACAACATAGAGGAATTCTTCTCGGTTTACTTCCGTTAGAAAATCCTGAAAATCTGTCAGAACTTTTGTGGTTGAAGAGATAAGATAGAGATCAGGATAATTTTTTTAGTAAATAGTTTAATAAAAGCTCGGAGTGCACGATCACGCCAGATTGTGGGGAATGAGAGCACTCAAACATTTTACAAAGCTCGTTACATTTCTTATCTGTAAGATGTTCTTCCCGTAGCAACGAATTACTGAACGTCAGCCGGGCCGAGATGCCGTATTCCCGCATTAGATCAAGCACGTCTTCCGGATCAGAATATCCAAATGAAGTACGCCCGCCGCCCCAGATACAATCCGAAGGAGCGCCATAGATCGAGCCAATCTCACACCAGTCGTAAAAATATTCCCTGTGTTTCCGGAATAATGGAAGGAATATGCGGTACAATTCGTAAAATTCAAACAGGCCTGGGAGGTGGTAAAAGGCAGTAGGATTATTATTTTGAATATTTGCTGTAGTTGCTGTATTCATGTGGTTACCTCTGGAAAATTTTCTATGGTTAATGATAACACATTATCCCGGCAGTGAACACGTATATTTCCGCAGATGATACACCACATATACTGCGATCACAAGTTCCGTAAGCGGCATTGCGGACCACAGACTTCCGGGCAAGCAATGTCCTTATAGCATATTTTTAATTTATGTCAAGGTTTTACATGCATTTCACTTGCATTATCCACATACATGTGTATAATAAAGCTTGTTCGGTAATTTTTGTAAAAAAAGTATAGTAATAGAAAACTTTTGAAAATATGGAGGTGAAAATGTGGATATCGGAAAGAAGCTGAGAGAGCTTAGAAAGCAGAATGATCTGACATTGGAAGATCTGGCTTCGCGCAGTGAGCTTACGAAAGGATTTCTGTCACAGGTGGAGCGTAACCTGACGGCACCGAGTATTGCGACACTGGAGGACATTCTGGAAGCACTTGGAAGTAATCTGTCGGAATTCTTTCATGAAGAGGAAGAAAAGCAGATCGTGTTCGGAGTAGATGATTTCTTCGTTGATGAGAAAGAAGATTACCAGGTGGAATGGATCATTCCGAATGCGCAGAAGAACCAGATGGAGCCGATTCTTATGACACTCTATCCGCATAAAAAGAGTCATATCCAGACGTCGTATACGGGCGAGGAATTTGGCTATGTACTGAAGGGAAATATTACGATTATGCGCGGCGGTAAAAAATATAAAGTGAAGGCGCATGAGACGTTTTATATGGATGGTGCGAAGAGTCATTATCTTTATAATCACGGGAATAGCCCGGCAAAGATATTGTGGATCACGACACCGCCAATCTTTTAAAAATAAACCAGAGGGGACAGTAAAAAAGCCGGAAAACCCGTCCCCATGGAAAGGAGAACCATGGAAGAGAAAAAACTAATCGAATTTCGCAATATTGTGAAAAGCTTTGATTCGCAGGTTGTGTTAAAAGGGATCAACCTGGACATATATGAAAATGAATTCGTAACCCTGCTTGGACCAAGTGGATGTGGTAAGACTACACTGCTCCGAATCCTTGGAGGATTCCTGGATGCGGATGAAGGAAAGGTGATCTTTGACAATGAAGATATCACCGGAAAACCACCATATGAAAGAGAACTGAATACCGTATTCCAGAAATATGCATTATTCCCACATCTGAGCGTATATGAAAATATCGCATTTGGATTAAAGCTTAAAAAAATGAGTAAAGATATTATTGAACAGAAGGTTATGAAGATGCTGAAACTGATCGGTCTGGAAGGCTATGAGGATAAGAATACGACCTTACTTTCCGGTGGTCAGCAGCAGCGTGTGGCAATCGCGAGAGCGCTGGTCAACGAGCCGAAGGTACTGCTTCTGGATGAGCCGCTGGCAGCGCTGGACTTAAAGCTTCGGAAGGAAATGCAGTATGAACTGAAGCGCATCCAACAGGAGGTCGGCATTACATTTATCTTCGTAACACACGATCAGGAAGAGGCACTTACGATGTCGGATAAGATCGTCGTTATGCAGAAAGGTGAGATCCTTCAGATCGGAACCCCGCAGGAGATTTACAATGAGCCGACGAACCGTTTCGTTGCAAACTTCATCGGAGAGAGCAATATCATTTCCGGAAGAATGATTGAGGATTACAAAGTCCGTTTTGATGATATCACGTTCGACTGTGTGGATCAGGGCTTTAAGGAAAATGAGCCGGTGGATGTCGTGATCCGTCCGGAAGACATCGATATCGTAGATGTAAAAGACGGCAAGATGACAGGTGAGGTATTAAGTGTTCTGTTCAAGGGTGTGCACTATGAGATCATGGTGGAGACGGTTCCCGGAACGAGTGTTACGGTCAACATGCGTGTCATCCGTAATCACGATGTGACCAGCGAAGACGGAAGCGAGAAGATCAGTGCCAACAACTTCTATGTAGATCTGGAAGATGTGGAGAATCTGGATGATAAGGAAATTGTCGCACTGTCGAATGCACAGGCATGGGAGACGGAAAGTGATGAGTACATTTCCATTGCAAATATTGAATATGAACTAGAAGCAAAAGAAGGCCAGTATCCGGTAACATTCAGCACAGCAAACGGAACCAGCATCGAGAGAACCATCTTTGTAGTTAACCAGCCGTTCGTTAAGAATGAGAAGGCAAATGAAGGTGTTATGGCATTCAACTTCTTCAAGACGGTAGATGAGATTACAGAATCCCAGGCATTGGATACGGATCTTAAGACATGGGCAAATGCACAGGGATGGAAACTGACGGATGAAGACCAGAGCGTGGACATCAGTGTAGACTATGATTTTGATCCGGAAGAAGTAACAGAAGGCGTGTATGAGATTACATTTTCCACTACGGGACGTGAGTTCAAGATCCATACAACGGATTATTCGGAGGAAGGACAGGAGGTCGGCCTGACATTCTTCCCGGAAGATATCCATGTTATGCCGAAGGTGGTATTCTAAGATGAAGAAATTTTCACAGTTAGCATTTCCGTACATTGTGTGGGCGGTACTGATGCTGGTGTTCCCGATGGTTCTGATCGCACTTTATTCGGTGACAGACCAGGGAAATACCATTCTGTCGTTCACATTTACACTGGAACATTATGCCAAATTTTTTACCGACCCGGATTTCTTATTAATCCTCTGGCGTTCCATTGTGATTGCGGTAAAGACAACAGTGATCTGCCTGTTGCTGGGCTATCCGATCGCATATTATATTGCGCGCAGTGAGCAGAAAAATGCAGAATGCGCTGATTCTTGTAATCACGATCCCGATGTGGATCAACATGCTGGTAAGAACATATGCATGGATCGGACTCTTAAGTGACGGCGGCCTGATCCAGAGAATCTTACAACTGGTGGGATTGGGAAAGGGGTTCTCTTCTTTATACAGAAGAGGCAGTGCTTTTGGGAATGGTATATAACTTTCTGCCATTTATGATCCTACAGATCCAGACGTCACTTAGTAAGATGGACAATTCCTTGCTAGAAGCGAGTGCAGACCTTGGGGCAAGCCCGGCGCAGACATTTAAGCGTGTGACACTGCCGCTTTCCGTGCCGGGAATCATCAACGGGATTACGCTGGTATTTCTTCCGGCAGTCAGTTCTTTCTTCATACCGAAGCTGCTCGGCGGCGGTCAGTATTTCCTCATCGGAAATATGATCGAGAACCAGTTCATTACGGTTGGAGAGTGGAACTTCGGAAGTGCCATTTCCATGATCATGGCGGTCATCATGATGGTACTTATGATGGTTGTCCGTAAGATCGAGATTCGTAACCAGGGCGGAAAGGGGGTATAATCGTTATGAATAATAAGGGAAAACGTCCGATAGGGAAGATCCTTATGATACTGGCGGTTGTGTTCTTCTATCTTCCGATCCTGTACATGATCATATTCTCATTTAACGATGGAAAATCATTGACGAGTTTTACAGGATTTTCACTCCGCTGGTACAAACATATGCTGGATTCATCAGATATGATGGATGCACTGTCGACAACATTCAGTATTGCATTGCTTGCAACCTTTATTTCAACGGTAACAGGAACAATTGCAGCAATCGGTATCAGTAAATCAAAGAAGATTGTGCGTGACCTGATGGAGCAGATCAACAACCTTCCGATCATGAATCCGGAGATTGTAACAGCAATCGGATTTATGTTATTATTTATTACATTTCATGTGGAAAAAGGTTATGTAACGATGCTTCTGGCACATATTGCATTCTGTATTCCATATGTTATGTTATCGGTCATGCCAAAGATCAAATCGCTGGATCCGAACCTTGCCGATGCGGCAATGGATCTGGGGGCAACACCGTGGCAGGCACTGACGAAAGTTGTTGTGCCGCAGATCACGCCGGGAATCGTAGCCGGTGCATTGATCGCATTTACCATGTCAGTGGATGATTTTATTATCTCTTACTTCGTAACCGGACGTGGTGTGAAGAACTTAAGTATCATGGTGTATACGATGAGTAAACGTGTCAACCCGAGTATCAATGCAATCTCGACACTGGTGGTTGTGATCATCACGATCGTACTTGTGATCATCAATGCTGCACCGGCACTTTTTGCAAAACGTGCGAAGAGAAACAGCATCGGCAGACGGAATGTACTGGTACCGGCAGTTGCGGTTGTGTGTGTACTGGCGATCGTAGCCGGAGTTGTGACATATAATAACAAGAAAGAGCCATTGCCATTCGAGGGGCAGACGCTTCGTATCTACAACTGGGGCGAGTATGTAGGTGAACATATTATCCAGGATTTCCAGAAAGAGACAGGGGCAACGGTACTTCTTGAAAATTTTGATTCGAATGAACAGATGTATATTAAGGTTGCAAATGGAGAAGCTTACGACATTCTTGTACCAAGTGATTATATGATCCAGAGACTCATTTCCGAAGGATATTTACAGAAATTGGATAAGTCGAAACTGAACTGTATGGATAAATTATATGATGCGGTCAAAGGACTTCCGTATGATCCGGAGAATGAATATTCTGTTCCGTACTTCTGGGGAACAGTCGGAATCGTGTACGATAAGACAAAAGTCGACATCAAAGACCTGGAAAAAGAAGGCTATAACATTTTTCTGGATCAGAAATATAAAGGGGACATCTACCTGTATGACTCAGAGAGAGATTCCTTTATGATGGCATTGAAGGCATTGGGATATTCGATGAATACGTCTGACGAAAGCCAGATCCAGGAAGCGTATAACTGGCTGGTTCAATGTGTACAGACCATGAAGCCGGAGATCGTTACCGATGAGATCATTGATAACATGGCACAGGGAAGGAAGGCACTTGGTCTGATCTATTCCGGAGATGCGACATATGTGATCAATGAGAATGAAAACATGGGATACTACATGCCGGAAGGCGGAACCAACCAGTGGTCCGATGCCATGGTCATTCCGAAGAATGCGAAGAATCCGGAACTTGCACATGCATTTATCAATTATGCAAGTGATTATGACGGAGCTTATGACAATTCAAGTTATGTAGGTTATACATCGGCGAATAAGAAGGTTATGAAAGATCTGTATGGCAAGGGCGGAGAGTTCGAAGGAATTGATGCATATAAACCAAGAACAGATAATAAGAATGATGAAGTCTTTGAGTATAATGAAGAGACGAAGAAAGAGATCAGTAATCTTTGGAGTAAGGTGAAGATTGCGGCTAGTAATACGAATTAAGGGTCAATGGGCCAATGGGACGGGGAAAATGGGAATTTTCCCCGTCCCTGTTTCTATTTAAACACATACTTCTGGATCACATCAAACGACGCTGGCCCAACATCCAGAACCGCCTTATGAAACCGCATCTGCGTAAAGTTATCACCCCACTTATCCACTGCACTTTTTCTTAAGTTCCAGGAAATTCCAGATACCCAATATAGTATTTCAGATAATTAGCCGGATCAGCAATGATCAGATCATAGATATCCTCAATGGTCGCATCATCCGTTATCCCATAAGTGTGGGAAAAAAGCTGCCGCATCGGCAAGTTTCCAGCCATCGTAATGAATTCCCATATCGGCAAGTGCATATAGTCCCAGAATGACAGATGAGTTGCGTTGAAATAATGTAGCCTGCTCTTTCGTCAGTGTGGAAAAGTAGTAGCTCATCATCTCGCTGTAAGTGGCCCAGCCCTCGGTGTATCCGCCATAGTTCAGTACACAGCGGATTGGATCGGGATGAAGGCTTGCATAATAGACATTCTGATATAAATGTCCGGGGTAGCCTTCGTGGGCGAGGGTGGTGAAGAGAGAGAGGTTGTCGGTGATGTGTCCGTTGTTGATGTAGATTACATTTTCAGAAGTGTTGTCGATGGCCGGGATCATGTAGAAAGCCGGACTTAAGTAGTCTTCCATGGATTTCTGGACGTATTTAATCTGTGTATGAATCTGTGGATATGGTGGAAAATCTTTCGTAATCTTGCCGGACAATGTGGATAAGATCTTTTTCGGATCAGATTCGGCGAGCAGTGTTCCCTGGGAACTGAAAATATCAGAAGTTATGGAGGATGAGGCGGAAGAGGAATCATCAGTCAGCACCCGTTGCATAACTGTAAGATCCGAAAGTATCTGTGTATTTGCAAGAATTTTGCAGCTCTGCAATACTGCGGGAGGAACCGGTCTCACTTCTTACCAGATATTCGTAATAAGTCCGGCCATTCGGAAGATAGCACAGTCCGTTATTGTTTTTGCCGGAACTGCGGAGTTCGGACAAGCCGGAAATAAGCTGTTCATAGGCCGGAAAAATATATTTTTTTATGTAAACGTTGTTCTGCCGGGTATAGGTTTCCCGCTGCTTTTCGGTAAGGATACCGTCTTTGGCAGAAGCAAGTTCTTCCAGCCGTTCCACGAAAGAAGAATAGAGATAATTGCTTTCTTTTAAATTAACAAAATCCCGGCATTCTTTGATGATGGAGTCAGCAGTGTAGGAGGCCATAAAAAGACCGGATTCGGATTTGATGTGTTCAAAATTCAGGATAGAGCGGAAATACTCCGGTGTTTTAGTAAGAAGTTGCAGATAGTTTTCAATATCGGAAATTTCATAAAAAGCGATATTCTGATAAGATGACCGGAAGCTGTGACTGGGTTCCGGTGAGCGGCGCAAGCGGTTCATCGTAAAGTGTATAGGGAGCCAGATCATAAGCGGAAGTCAGATAGTCATCCAGTACATCATAAGTGAGACGGTTGTTTTTTAGAAAGTGAAGTTCTGTTATGAGAGCGGAGCCTGGTTCGTTCTGCATCGATGCTTGAGTGTACCAGTCCGGGATCGGTGGTGCAATGTCCATAGGAAATGGGCGTATTTTTTTCATGCCGTATTTTCCGGGATTTTTTCAAGGTGTAGTGGAGAGTAATTGTATTTCCGCTGATTTCCTGGCGGAAAAGTTCAGAGGTGTATTGGGAAAATGCCTGATCTGCGTCCTGGTGAAAGTGAAGAAACAGGACGGAAAGAATCAGAAATACAGCGGCAGATGGAAGGAGCATGAACAGAGGCTTCTGCCGGAATTTTTTTGCAGAAATTTTTTGCATAAAAATCCCCATATAAATCATTTGTAGTATTTATATGGGGATTTCCTGTAAATATGTATTATCCTTATAATCCGGTAATCAGTTCAACAATAAAGACGCCGAGACATGCGAACAAAGATACCTTCAGCAGACTCTTTCCCCGGTAAGCCAGGAATACAGCAATGATAAATCCGGCAAGTGCAGACCAGATATTTGCGGTGGCACTAAGGATTGCCGGGAATGTCATAGCCGCAAGCGTCACGTAAGGGACATAGTATAAAAATGATTTAATATACGTGCTTTTAATCTCTTTGCGGATCAGTGTCAGCGGAAGCATACGGATCAGGTAGGTGACTGCCGCCATTACAAATATGTAAATGTAAATATTATGATTCATGGTGTGCCTCCTTTACCGGGAAGAAATAAGCCGCAATTCCGGCAATGATCAGAGTAATGATGATAATACGGAATCCGGATGAAATGTTCCGAAGTCCCGGTGTCTTATCAAATAATAAGCTGGCTGCCATGGAAATGACAACAACACCCGCAAGCACACGGTTATTACGTGCCGGCGGAATAATGATCGCGAGGAACATGCCGTAAAGAGCAACGCTCAATGCACTGACAACACGCGCCGGCAATATATTTCCGGACAGGATGCCAAGAAATGTACCGAACACCCATCCGAATACAGAGATAAATATAACCCCGTAAGAATAAAAATGGACTCAGCTTCCCACCCTTACAGACTGTGACACCGAAGATCTCATCGGTTACACCATAAGCAATGAAAAATCCGATGAATCAGTGGTGCTTCCGGATCAATCTTCTGCGAAAGTGCGCAGGACATCAGACAGTATCTTAAGTTGATGATAAGCTGTGTGATGGCCATCTCTATATAAGAAGCAGTCGATGCGATCAGCGACAGCCCTGCAAACTGTCCGGCGCTGGTCACATTTGTCAGAGAGATCAGAACCGCATCAAAGATTGAAATTCCGACTTTTTTTGCCATGATCCCAAATGTAAATGAAACCGCTATGTATCCAAGACAGATCGGTATTCCGTCCTTGAAACCGGCGGTGAAATATTGTCTTCTGGTCATAATAAATTCCCCAATCTTATGTATAGTTTCTGTAAATAACGAGAATATTATAAGCGCTCTGATTGGTTGCGTCAATGATGTGAAAAGTGGAAGATGGGAGAGATTGAGAACAAAGATAACAGTATACTATGTAAACGAATATAAAAATGAATAGAAATAATTCAAAATAGCTGCCGAATTAGTGGAAAACATACAAAACATACAAAACCTATTGACAAGGTAGGGTAAAAGCGGTATCATACGCATATCGAATCTGAGATACGAAAAACACACATAGATGGAGTGATGAGTATGATAAAAGTAGACACGCAAACAAAACCTTCTCCGGGAAAATACGGTAGGGTACATGCCTTACAGGATGTAAGCATCCATGTAGAAAAGGGAGACATTTACGGAATCATCGGATTCTCCGGAGCCGGTAAATCCACATTGATTCGTCTTGTAAATGGACTTGAAACACTGGATAGCGGAACTGTAACGGTTCATGGAGAAGAACTTGGAAGTCTGAAGAAACCGCAGCTTCGTAAATTAAGAAGAAAAATTGGAATGGTATTCCAGCAGTTCAACCTTCTGGAATCCAAAACAGTTTATCATAATATAGCATTGCCGCTGATTCTTGAGAAAGTACCGAAGGCTGAGATTGACAAGAAAGTCAAAGAAGTTCTTCGGTTTGTAGAACTGGAAGACAAGAAAGACGTGTATGTCAGCCAGCTTTCCGGTGGACAGAAACAGAGAGTCGGAATTGCAAGAGCATTGACAACAACACCGGATATCCTGCTTTGTGATGAGGCAACCAGTGCCTTGGATCCACAGACAACAGAGGCAATTCTGAAACTGCTTAAGAAGATTAATCGTGAGATGGGGGTTACAATCCTTCTGATCACACATCAGATGCAGGTTGTTCAGATGATCTGTAATAAAGTAGCAGTCATGGAGAAAGGTCAGGTAGTCGAGGCGGGAAGTGTACTGGATGTATTCGGAAAACCGCAGGCACCAGTTACAAAGAGATTTGTTCAGACTGTTGTGAATGATCAGATTCCTGAAAGCATCATAAGTCTTGTAAAAGAGCAGAAAGAACATTTCCGTGTAGAACGACTGAAATTTATCGGAAGCAGCGTAAAACGTCCCGGTTATCTCAGATATTTGTCATGTAGAAGGAATTGTAGTAAATATCTTAGGAGCAACCGTTCAAGAACTTCAGGACAACATAATGTGTGTGTTCATTTTACAGTTGCTAGGATCTGAAGAGAAGATTCTGAAAGCAGAGAAACAGATTGACGAAAACGGAGTAATCAGAGAAAGGGTAGAGGTGATTTAATGGATCAGCAGTATTTTGGAGTTTCACTGGAGAAATTACTGACCAGTGGAGGACAGACTTTATATATGGTGGCATGGTCATTGATCATCGGAACCATCATAGGAATCATTCTGGCATTGATCCTTGTGCTTTGTCGCAAGGGCGGACTTGCAGAGAATCGGATTCTCTACAATATCGTAAGTATCTACATTAACATTGTAAGAAGCATTCCATTTGTAATCCTTCTTGTAGCAATCATGCCACTGACAAGAACAATTGTTGGAACTACGATTGGAAGTACGGCATCGTTGGTACCACTTGTTATTTACATCAGTCCATATCTGGCACGATTGATGGAGAACAGTTTGTTGGAAATTAATCCGGGTATTCTGGAAGCAGCAGAAGCGATGGGAGCTACAACATGGCAGACTATTCGTTACTTCCTTCTTCCTGAGACACTGGGATCTATTGTTCTGGCACTGACAACTGGTACAATCGGACTTCTCGGAGCATCTGCGATGGCAGGATATGTAGGTGGAGGCGGTGTCGGAGATTTGGCACTGACTTATGGATACCAGAGAATGAACACACCACTGATGATTTTCACAGTTGTAGTACTGGTTATCTTTGTACAGATCCTTCAGTTTGCAGGAAATACAATTTCAAGAAAATTAAGACAGCATAAATAAATATCAGAGTTCTGTAAGAAACAAAAAAGACAGGACAACAAGCCTGGTAATAATAGTTGTGAGTGTTTACAGTCGCTGTGTAACGACAGCCGGACATGAGATAGATAAAAAGAATAGGGAGATTTAGATTATGAAAATGAAAAAATTTATTGCAAGTGTATTAGTAGCGGCAACAGTATTTGGTCTTGTGGCATGCGGAAACTCAGGATCAGGCGATTCTGCAAAGAGTGATTCATCAGCAAAAAGCACAGATAAGAAGGAAATCGTCTATGGAAAATCTCAGGGACCATATACAGAGCTTTTTGAAGATGCCATTGTTCCGATTCTTGAAAAAGAGGGATACAAAGTAAAGGGCGTTGATCTTTCTGATCTTCAGACAGCAGACGTTGCATTAAATGACGGAGATGTTGATGTTAACGTTGAGCAGCATACAGCTTACATGGAAAATTTCAACAAGAGTTATAACGGAGATCTGGTAGCAATCAGCCCGATCCCGACAGTTCCGGCAGGTGTATATTCTGATAAATATGATTCGATCGACGATATTCCGAACGGTGCAAAAGTGGCAGTTCCAAACGATGCATCTAACACAGCACGGTGTTATCTGATGCTTCAGAAGATCGGCTGGATCAAACTGGATGAGAATGCAGATCCATCCGCAATAACACAGGATGATATCACTGAGAACCCACATAACATTAAGTTTACAGAGATGAACAGTATGACAATCCCGGCTACAATGGCTGATTTTGATTATGTAGCAATTACAGGAAGTGTTGTATACAATGCAGGAATCGATGCTTCTACAGCACTTGCGAACGAAGATATCCAAGATTATCTTGTACTTCAGGTTGTAGTAAAAAAAAGGAGAACAAAGATGCAGCATGGGCACAGGCAATCGTAGATGCATATCATTCTGATGAATTCAAAGAGTATATGAAAAAAAAGTAATGATGGATTATGGTGGATCCCAGAAGAACTTCAGTAAGTGGTTCTGAGCGGAGTTAAAGAAAGCGAGGTAGAAGCCATGGATCAGACGGAAAAGTTAATTATAGATATAATTGATCAACATAGAGATGAAATTATTGAGTTTGCAAGAGATATTTATACACATGCGGAACTTGGATATAAAGAATTCCGTACCTCACAGAAATTTGTAAATAAGATGAAAGAACTGGGACTTCACACAGAAACAGGATTTGCCATCACAGGTGTAAAAGCATACCTGAATGAAGAGAAGAAGGAGAATGCAAGTCTTGCACTTTTAGGAGAGTTGGATGCTCTGAGAATCCCGGAACATGCCTATGTAAATCCTGAAACAGATGCGGCTCACTGCTGTGGACATCATGCACAGATGGCAGGCATATTTGGTGCGGCACTTGCACTTACAGTACCTGAGATTGCAGAAAAACTGGGTGGACAGGTAGTATTTTTTGCCACACCTGCAGAAGAGTATGGTGAGATTGAATTTAAGAATCAGCTGCGTGAGCAGGGCAAGATTCGCTATGGAGGTGGAAAATGTGAATTGATCCGTACAGGAGCGTTTGATGATATTGACCTCTGCCTGGCGCATCATATTCAGCCGGGAGATGAAATTCAAGTCGGAAGCGGAACAGGAAATGGATTTGTATCAAAAGTAATCCGCTATTTAGGAAAAGCAGCTCATGCAGCCGGAGCACCTGACAAGGGAGTGAATGCACTTTCTGCAGCTTCTCTTGGCCTTCAGGCATTAGGGCTCAACCGTGAGACTTTTCGTGACGAAGACTGCGTCCGTGTTCATCCGATCATTACGAAAGGTGGAAATCTGGTTAATGTTATTCCGGATGAAATTGTGATCGAGACACTGGTAAGAGCGAAAACAATTGAAGCATTTACGGATGCGGCAAAGAAAACAGATCGTTCTTTTCAGGCAGGTGCAGTGGCGATGGGAGCAAAAGTAGAGATTACTACACTGCCGGGATACCTTCCGACACTTGCAGAACAGGCTTTGCCGGAGTTGAAGAGAGCTGCAGAACTTGCAGCACCGGAAGTACTTGTAAGAGAGGCTGCGGGACATTCCGGCGGTTCTACAGATGTAGGTGATGTGCAGCATCTGATGCCTGTTTATACATTCAATACAGGCGGTGTAAAAGGCGGACTTCATCAGATTAACTTTGAAGTGACGAATGAAGAAGAGGCTTATATTGATACAGCGAAAATGTTTGCATTGGCAGCATATGGATTGCTGAAAGAGAAAGCTGCAAGAAGTAAAGAACTGGTTAAAAATTACAAACCGGTATTCAAAGATTCTGCAGAATATACAAAATTTATGGAGCAGTTTGATTCTAAGGAAGTACTTGATTGATAGTTAAGGAATTTAGTTGTGTAAGGAACAATGCGGGAGATTATGAAGAAAATTACAATTTCATAATCTCCTGCGTTTTGTATGTTTACAGTCCTCAGGTCAATCGGATAATCTCTCGTCATGGCACTTCAGATATGTAATTGTGGAGAGCACGAAATATAGATCATTAAAAATCGTTGCAAATCATTTGCAACGATTCTATTATATAAAATAAAGAAACTGCTTAAAGCTATGAAACATGAGGTATACGAAAGACAGGAGGAATGAATAATGTATACACCTGCAAAAGAACGATACAATATCATGGAATATAACCGCTGTGGAAGAAGCGGATTACTGCTTCCCAAGATTTCGCTTGGCTTATGGCATAATTTTGGGGATGCATCTGATTATGAAAATATGAGGCAGCTTTGCTTTACAGCATTTGATAATGGTATCACGCAGTTTGATCTTGCCAATAATTACGGTCCGGCTTACGGAAGTGCGGAGAAAAATTTTCGGCAGAATATTAAAAGAAGATCTGATGCCATATCGTGATGAACTGATCATTACGACAAAGGCCGGATTTGATATGTGGGAAGGCCCTTACGGCAACTGGGGCAGCCGCAAATATCTGCTGGCGAGCCTGGATCAGAGCCTGAAACGTATGGGACTGGATTATGTGGATATTTTCTATCACCACAGAATGGATCCGGAGACACCGCTTGAGGAGACAATGGGAGCTCTGGCAACAGCTGTTTGTCAGGGAAAGGCACTCTATGTAGGACTTTCAAATTATGATGGAGAGACTTTGGAACAGGCAGCAGCGATCCTGAAAGATCTGAAATGCCCGTTTGTGATCAATCAGAACTGTTATTCTATATTTGACAGAACAGTAGAAAAGAATGGATTAAAGGATATGACCGGCAATCTGAAAAAAAGGACTCATTACATTCAGTCCTCTGGCACAGGGACAGTTGACGGACCGTTATCTCAATGGGATCCCGGAAGACAGCCGTATTCGAAAGGACGGAAGATTTTTGAAAGAAAGTATTCTTACCGCAGAGCGTATGGAACAGATTCGTAAGTTAAATGAACTGGCGGCTCAGCGTGGTGAGAAGCTTGCGGATATGGCACTTGCCTGGCTTCTTCAGAAAAAAGAAGTTACCAGTGTCCTGATCGGTGCATCAAAAACGCAGCAGATCCTGGATAATATAAAAGCAATACACAGTGCGCCATTTACAGAGGAAGAATTGCAGAAGATTGATGAGTACAGTCTGTAGTCCTTGACATCCCGCCCGCTTATATGCTACGATTTAAATTACGAGTGGATATATGACAAACGCAGTGATGAAGAGAGTATGTAACAGGAAATCTTACAGAGAATCCCGTGAACTGCCGGTGAGGATGCCGCAGTGTGCTGCTGAGAGGGATAGGTGGAACGTTACAGAAGATGGCTTACTGAGCGGTGTGGATGAGCATTGATAAAGATAGATAAAGATGTAAGTTCACAAAGGGCTCCGCCCTTTACAGCGGTGAGGTGGAGTGAACAGCTTCACCCGCAGAGACTATCAGTTGCGAGACTGGCAGTGAATGGAAGTGGTAACACGGATTTTCGTCTTCCCTGAGATTTATGAATTGTAACAGAAGTTATGAGGAGTGAATTCAGGGAAGATTTTTTGTTTATATAGAAAAGAAATCTGTTGGCAGCCAAAGCCTGCAGGCAGCAGGTTATGTAGATATTCAGATCCTGCGAAGAAAATATATCCGGTAAACATAAAAGGAGAGAAAAAGACATGTGTGAAAAATGTAATAAAGGAAAATATTATATTACAACAGCAATCGCTTATGCATCAGGCAAACCGCACATCGGTAACACGTATGAGATCGTGCTGGCAGATGCCATCGCAAGATATAAAAGAAGTCAGGGATACGATGTATTCTTCCAGACAGGAACAGATGAACATGGACAGAAGATCGAGCTGAAGGCAGACGAAGCAGGTGTTACACCAAAGGAATTCGTTGACAATGCAGCAGGCGAGATCAAGAGGATCTGGGATCTGATGAATACTTCTTATGACAAATTTCATCCGTACAACAGACGAAGATCACGAAGCACAGGTTAAGAAGATTTTCAAAAAATCTGTACGATCAGGGAGACATTTACAAAGGATCTTACGAAGGAATGTACTGTACTCCATGCGAGTCTTTCTGGACAGAGTCTCAGTTAGTAGACGGTAAATGCCCGGACTGCGGACGTGAGTGTAAGCCTGCGAAAGAAGAAGCATATTTCTTCAAGATGAGCAAATACGCAGACAGACTGATCAACCACATCAATGAGCATCCGGAATTCATTCAGCCGGTTTCACGTAAGAATGAAATGATGAACAATTTCCTGCTTCCGGGACTTCAGGATCTGTGTGTATCCAGAACATCCTTCAAATGGGGAATCCCGGTAGACTTCGATCCAAAACATGTCGTATACGTATGGCTCGATGCGCTGACCAACTATATCACAGGAATCGGATATGACTGCGACGGTAACAGCACAGAACTGTTTAATAAGAACTGGCCTGCAGACCTCCACCTGATCGGAAAAGATATTATCCGTTTCCATACCATTTACTGGCCAATCTTCCTGATGGCACTGGATCTGCCGCTTCCAAAGCAGGTATTCGGACATCCATGGCTTCTGCAGGGCGACGGTAAGATGAGTAAGTCCAAAGGAAATGTACTTTACGCAGATGAGCTGGTTGATTTCTTCGGAGTAGATGCCGTACGTTACTTCGTACTTCACGAGATGCCATTTGAAAATGATGGCGTGATCTCATGGGAGCTGATGGTAGAGCGTATGAACTCTGACCTTGCAAATACACTTGGAAACCTGGTAAACAGAACTATTTCCATGACAAATAAATACTTCGGCGGTGTTGTAACAGATAAGGGTGTTGCCGAGACAGAAGAAGAAAAGGCTGTCGATGCAGATCTTAAGGCTGTCACAGAAGATACTCCGAAGAGAGTCGATGCGAAGATGGATGAGCTGCGTGTTGCAGATGCAATCACAGAGATCTTCGTACTGTTCAAACGCTGCAACAAATACATCGATGAGACAATGCCGTGGGCACTTGCAAAAGACGAAGCTAAGAAAGACCGCCTGGAGACCGTTCTCTATAACCTGATCGAGAGTATCAAATCAGGTGCAAAACTTTTGGAATCTTTCATGCCGGAGACTCAGAGAAGATCCTTGCTCAGCTTGGAGACGGAAAAAGTAACAGAAAAATCCGGAGATCCTTTTCGCAAGACTGGATGTCAATGAAGTAATGAAAAAATGTAGAAGAACTTCACCCACATGTAGAAGAGAAGGAAGAGGCAAAAGAAGAAGCTGACGAAGAAGTGATCGATATCGAAGCAAAGCCGGAGATCACATTCGATGACTTCGGAAAGATGCAGTTCCAGGTTGGTGAGATCATTGCCTGCGAAGAAGTGAAAAAATCCAAGAAGCTTCTCTGCTCACAGGTTAAGATCGGAAGCGAAGTAAAACAGATCGTATCCGGAATTAAGAAACATTACTCTGCAGAAGAGATGGTAGGCAAGAAGGTTATGGTTCTTGTGAACTTAAAACCTGCAAAACTTGCCGGAGTATTATCTGAGGGTATGTTACTGTGCGCGGAAGACGCAGAAGGTAATCTGGCACTTATGACACCGGAGAAGAATATGCCGGCCGGTGCAGAGATCTGCTAATGTAAGTATAGAAAGATACAAAGAAACTGGTTGATAATAGTTGGCTTTGTATATGAAAGAATGAAAATGAGGACGGAGGATTTTTGGAATCACCGTCCTTGTTTGATATATATCTCCAATATCCGACATCTATATACAGTATCTGTCACACAAGTTATCCACATGATGTGGATAAGTATGTGGAAAACCTTGGGATAAGGGTGGGATAACCGTGAAATTCCTTGGGATAACGTGTGGAAAAGATGGGATAAATATTGGATACTGGGACAGAACATTTTGATTTGGACGGAGGATTTAAGACATATTTTGAAATCCTCCGTCCCCGGAGGGATATATGATATTTGATACACATGCACATTATGACGATGAGCAGTTTAATGAGGACAGAGTAGAATTGCTGAATTCTATGGAAGAGCAGGGCGTTGGCACAATTGTAAATGTCAGTGCAGCATATAATTCCTGCAGGAAGGTTATTGCACTTGCAAAGGAATATCCATTTGTATATGCGGCAGTCGGGATTCATCCGGATGAGGTCGGCTGCCTGAATGAAGAGAACTTTGCACAGATGAAAGAGCTGTTTAAAGAGGAGAAAGTGGTTGCGGTAGGCGAGATCGGTCTGGATTATTACTGGGACAATGAGCCGAGAGAAGTGCAGAAAAAATGGTTCATACGGCAGCTGGAACTGGCAAGAGAGTTGGATCTTCCGGTTCTGATCCACAGCCGGGAGGCAGCGGCAGATACCATGGAGATTATGAAGGAGCATGTGAAAGGACTAAGCGGTGTAATCCATTGTTATTCGTATTCTAAAGAGATGGCACAGGAATATATCAAGATGGGATTCTATATCGGCGTTGGCGGAGTGGTAACGTTCAAGAATGCGAAGAAGCTGAAAGAAGTAGTGGAAAATATTCCGCTGACGTCAATTGTACTCGAGACGGACTGCCCGTACATGGCGCCGGAACCAAACCGTGGAAAACGCAATAATTCTGCTTATATCCGTTATGTGGCAGAGAAGATTGCGGAATTAAAGGGCATTACGTATGAAGAAGTAGTCGAACAGACGGAGAAAAATGCAAGAGAGATGTACCGGTTATAGCAAAAAGCAGGGGAGATATCGGAAAAACAACGATATCTTCCTTGTTTATTAAGCCGTATAAAGTTCCGTACGCATTCCAGCATCCAGCGTCCGGTAATCACTCAGGAGATCCACCGCAGTAATGAATCAATATACAGGCAGACACCGGGAGATGGGACGTACCGCAGACAGCATGGACATCTCTTTTGGCGTTCCGTGAAATTCGAATTTCCTATTGTCATATAAAACTACTTATGTTAACTTAATCTTACGCAGTCGTCAATCTGACAGACTGCAAAAGTATCTATCAACCAATCGGTAATTATTTCTTTCGCTCTATATTCAGAGCAGATAATCCGATGAAAGCAAAAAAGAGGAAAATCGTTTGAAAGAATGTTTCAGGCAGCTCTAAGAATCTGAGGTATTTGCGGAGAACATTTGGTAAACTTCTGCTTTTCTAAGATATACTCCTGTGTTAAAATATGCTTAGGCAGAGAATTCTTTACTTCAAACGATACTTTATCTTACAAAAGAAGGGAGAATTCTATGAGAAGAAACCAGAAAAATGTAACAGAAGATGACTTTATTATGCTTCCGACGGTGGATTTTTGTTTCAAAGAATTGATGCAAAATGAAAATATCCGGAAAGGAATCGTAGCGGCTTTGCTAAAGCTTCACCCGGAAGACGTAGAAAAAACAGACCTCATGCCTACAATATTACAAAAAGCAGTATGAGGATGATAAATACGGAATTTTGGATGTTCGGGTGAAGTTAAAAAATCGGTGTACAGATAGACTTTGAGATGCAAGTCGTCTACTACGACTACTGGGCGAACCGGTCGGCGTATTATCTTGGAAAAATGTATGTGGATCAGATCAGAGAAGGCGACAGTTATGACAGGCTGCAGAAGTGCATTCAGGTAAGCATTCTGGATCATACTTATTTTCAGGATGATGAAAAGTGCTATCGTCGGATTGCATTGTGTGACACAGAGACAGGGAAAGAGTATACATATCTGTTAGAGATGCACATACTGGAACTGTCCAAGCTTCCGCCTGAGCAGAAAAATGAGACAGATCTGTTACAATGGATGCGCTTTCTGGGCGGAAAATGCAGGGAGGATTTCAAGAAGATGGCAGAGAATAATTCTACTTTTGAAGAGGCATATGATGTATTAGACAGACTGAGTGCGGATGAGAAGAAACGGCTGGAATACGAAGCAAGGCAGAAAGCAATCAGAGATCATGACATTATGATGAAGACAGCAAAAATGACTTGGACTCGAGGCTGGAATTGCAGAGGGAAGAGAAAAGGGAATTGCAGAAGGAAGAGAACAGGAAAAACGCAATATTATTCGTGAAATGCTGCAAGGATCACATTCCCGATTATAAAATT